>Ga0326727_10011569_pt1 | contig 20464 bp, 13 predicted proteins | sample MB2enrmetagenome_FD_207643 | JGI IMG/M metagenome (GOLD analysis project Ga0326727, IMG submission 207643) | Lab enriched peat soil microbial communities from McLean, Ithaca, NY, United States - MB29MY | ecosystem: Environmental > Terrestrial > Soil > Wetlands > Peat | place: USA: New York...
CAAACCAAGGCCCGCCGTAAAGGGGCGGCGGCCGACGGACACGAGCACCCTGTCCCCCTGAAACAGCGCGTCATGCCCCTTGCTGGTCGCATTGACAATCACCTGACCGCCCTGAGTCGAAGCACCGGTGACCTTGGTATCCAGGTGGAAGGTAAGACCCTGCTTGACCAGTGATTTATGAAGCAAATCCGCAATTTCCGCATCGCAAATCGGCAAAATGCGTGGCAGGAACTCGACGACAGTCACCTTGGCGCCCAGTCGATTCCAGACGGAGCCGAGTTCCAAACCGATATAGCCCGCGCCGACGACGATTAGATGCTGCGGCACCTTGGCGAAGGTGAGCGCTTCGGTTGAGCTGACGATGTGTTTTCCGTCGCACGGCAGAGCGGGGAGCGGTGTCGGTTCGCTGCCGGTGGCGAGTAATATGTGTTCGGTCTCGAGGACGGTTTCTTCGCCGCTCGCGGCTTTCACCACGACTTTGCCGGCACCGTCGAGCCGGCCGGCGCCCTCGAAACGTGTGATTTTGTTCTTTTTGAAGAGAAAGACGATTCCGTCCGTATTGGATTTGACGACGCGATCCTTGCGCTCGTGCATCGCCTTGATATCGAAAGCAAGCTTCCCGGTCTGAATTCCATGATGGGGAAAATGATCGCGTGCCTGAACGAACAATTCGCTGGATTCGAGCAGCGCCTTGCTTGGAATACAACCGACGTTCAGGCATGTGCCGCCGAGTGTGGCCCGCTTTTCAACACAGGCGACCTTCATCTTCAACTGCGCTGCTCGGATCGCGGCGACATAGCCTCCTGGCCCGGAACCGATGACAACCAGATCGAATCGTTCAGCCATGCGTGCTCGCTTCACTCACACTATTCAGTAGTTATGCGCACGATCCGGCATGGATATGTTTTTACTGTCTACTGACGGTCACACTTCGAGCAAGAGGCGCTCCGGGCTTTCAACGCATTCTTTGATGCGCACCAGAAAGCTGACGGCTTCGCGGCCGTCAATCAAGCGGTGGTCGTAAGAGAGCGCGAGATACATCATCGGCCGAATGACAACCTGGTCGTCGACCGCCACCGGCCGCTTCTGAATCGCGTGCATGCCGAGGATCGCACTTTGCGGCGGGTTCAGGATCGGCGTCGACAAGAGCGAGCCAAATACGCCGCCGTTGGTTATCGTGAACGTGCCACCTTGCAGATCGGCAACAGTGATTTTGTTGTCGCGGGCCTTTTGCGCCAGGGCGGCGATGCCTTTCTCGATGCCGGCGAAGCTGAGTTTGTCTGCGTCCCGCAACACCGGAACCATCAATCCCTTGTCGGTGCTGACGGCAACGCCGATGTCGTAGTAGTGGTGAAAGACGATGTCGCTGCCGTCAATCGAGGCATTGACCGCAGGGAATGCCTTAAGCGCTTCGATTGTCGCCTTGACGAAAAAGCTCATGAAACCGGGACTGACGCCGTGCTTCTTCTGGAACGACTCTTTGTACTTGGCCCGTAGAGCCATGACCGCGCTTAGATCGGCTTCGTTGAACGTCGTCAGAATCGCCGCGTTCTGCTGAGCGGCGAGCAAGCGTTCGGCGATCCGCTGACGGATGGTTGTCATCCGCTCGCGCGTGTCGCGACCGGCCGGTGCGGGCCGGCGCTCAGCCTCGGCGACGGGCTTGGGCTTCGGCTCGACGACCGCGGCCGGCTTCGGCAGATCTAGCGCTGGAGCAGCCCGCTGCTGAATCGCCGCGAGCACATCCTCTTTGATCACGCGCCCGTCGCGGCCGCTGCCGGTGAGTTGGGTCGCATCGATTCCGGCATCGGCGGCGCGTTGTCGAGCAGCCGGCGAAAGCAACGTTTCAGCGGGGACTGCCTTGGCTTGCGCAGACTTTGAAGCAGTGGCCGTTGCCGCTTCTGCTTTCTTGGCGGCGGCCGCCGGGCCGCCGTTGGCTGACGCACCGCCAGGTTCGATGCGCCCGACCAGTTGACCGACGGTTACTTTGTCGCCTTCGGCAGCGCCGTGCTTGAGAATGCCGGCGGCCGGCGATGCGATCTCTTGAGATGCCTTGTCGGTTTCCAGCTCGAACACGGGCTCATTGGCCTGAACGACGGCCCCATCGGGCTTGAGCCACCGCGCCAGCGTCCCTTCGGTGATCGATTCACCAACCGACGGGACTTTCAGTTCAACCGCCATCACAGCCCTCATTTGCCGGAACGCCGTTGCAATCGAGCATTCATGCCAAGTCGTTTCGCGGCTTCAGTAAATCGCCGAATTCTCGATTGTGTCTACTTAGTGGCCGATGCCGGCGTCCGCGAGTCGCGCGTCGCTGCGGCGGGTTCGGCGATGCGCGGCGATTTGCCGTTGAAGCCCGCGGCACGCACGATGTACGGGACGGTGCCGCGAATCGCAGCCTCGACGAGTTCTTGCTGCTCGCGTTCGTGGACTTTCCAGGAACCCGTCGCAGGGCTAGCGCTGGCGTCGCGACCGACGTACTCTACGGGGAAACCCAGCTCCCGAAGACGCGGCTCCATGAAGGACCAGCCGCCGTTGTTCTGCGATTCCTCTTGCACCCAGGCTCGTTCCTCCGCCTTGCGATAGCGTCGCAGGATATTTCGCAGCAATTCCTCGTGCAACGGATAGAACTGCTCGACTCGAATAATCGCGATGTGGTCGGCGGAAACCTCCTGGCGCAGCTTTACCAGGTCGTAATACACCTTGCCGCTGCACAGCAAGACGCGGCGCACTTTTGCCGGCTCGACCACCGCATCGTCGAGTATTTCGCGGAAATGACCCTCGATGAACTCACTCACTGGAGACACCGCCGCCTTGTTTCGCAGCAGACTCTTGGGTGTCATCACGATGAGCGGCTTACGCAGATTTCGCCGAATTTGGCGGCGCAACAAGTGGAAATACTGTGAAGGAGTCGACGGGTAGCAGACCTGGATGTTGTCCTCGGCGCACAGCTGCAAATAGCGTTCCAGCCGGGCGCTCGAGTGTTCCGGCCCCTGTCCCTCGAGTCCGTGCGGCAACAGCATGACGACGCCGCCGTCACGCTGCCACTTCGACTCGCTCGAAGCGATGAACTGATCGATGATCACCTGAGCGCCGTTACTGAAGTCGCCGAACTGTGCCTCCCACAGAACAAGTGTCTCAGGAGAATCGAGAGCGTAGCCGAATTCGAATCCCAGCACCGCGGCTTCCGAAAGCAGGCTGTCGTACACGTAGTACGGCGCCTGATCGGGGCTCAGATGGTTCAGGAACGAGAACGGATCGCCGGTGCGTGCATCGTATAGGACAGAATGTCGTTGGCTGAAGGTGCCACGCCGGCTGTCCTGCCCGCTGAGCCGCACGGGCGTTTTCTCGAGCACCAGCGAGCCAAACGCCAGTAGTTCGGCGAACGGCCAGGGCAATGGCTGTCCCTTGGTCAGGTCGTCCTGCCATCCCTTGAACACCCGGGCAACCGTCGGATGCACGGTGAAGTTTTCGGGGACCCGCAACAAACCTTGCGAGATCTTCTGCAACGTGTCGGCGGGCACTCCCGTCTCAACGGGAGCATGCGAGTAGTGGGATGAGATTCCCTTCCACTGCCCCTCGAAGCCGTGCATGATCGGGTATTGTGCCGGGCCGGTGCGCACTCCATCGAGTGTCTTCTGGAGCTTGTTCTCGAACTTCGATTTGATCGCCTCGGTCTCATCGACGGTTAAATCGCCCGTCATGATGAGCTTCTCGTTATACACCTCGGTCAGCGACGGCCGGCCACGGATCTTGGCGTACATGATCGGCTGCGTGAACGACGGATCGTCGCCCTCGTTGTGGCCGTGCTTGCGATAGCAGAACATGTCGATGATCACATCGCGATTGAACTGCTGGCGGAATTCGAGCGCCAGTTCGGCAACAAAGACGCTCGCTTCCGGATCTTCACCATTCACGTGGAAGATCGGGACCTGAATCATCTTGCCGACGTCGGTGCAATAAGTCGTAGACCGCGCATCAGTCGGAGCGGTTGTGAAACCTATTTGATTGTTAACGATGATGTGGATCGTGCCGCCGGTCGTATAGCCAGCCAGCTGAGACAGGTTGAGCGTTTCGGCCACCAGCCCCTGACCGGCAAACGCCGCGTCACCGTGGATCAAAAGCGGTATGCCGCGCCGTCGTTCGGTATCGCCGAAAAGCGTCTGCTTCGCCCGTGTGCGACCTTCGACAACCGGGTCGACGGCTTCCAGGTGGCTCGGATTCGGCGATAACGACAAGTGGACGGCGGCGCCGCGCGAATTCGTGCGATCGCTCGAGAAGCCGAGGTGGTACTTGACGTCGCCGTCGCCGTCGACGGAGTCGGGTAGGTAATTCTTCTCAAACTGAGCGAAGATCTCCTGGTATGGCTTGCGCAAGATGTTCGCCAGGACATTCAATCGCCCGCGATGGGCCATGCCGAAGATGATCTCACGAACGCCGGCATCCGGCGCTTTCTCGACCAAGCCTTCCATCAGCGGAATGAGTGTCTCGGCGCCTTCGAGTGAGAATCGCTTTTCGCCGGGATAGCGCGTTTGCAAGAAGCGTTCGAACAGCTCAGCGTAGTGCAGCCCGGTTAGTATGCGTAGCTTCTGATCCCGGCTGAAGTTCGGCCGATTGCGGCGCGGTTCCATGCGCTCCTGCAGCCAGCGGCGGATGCGCGTGTCCTGGATGTGCATGTATTCGACGCCGATCGTGCGGCAGTATGTCTCGCGCAGCGCGACTAACAGCTGCCGAAGTGTTGTTCGACCCAGGCCAACGAACGGCGACGCGTCGAACGTGCGATCCAAATCGGCTTCGGATAAGCCAAATTCCGAAAGCTCGAGCAGCGGGTGGCTGCCGCGAGGCTCGCTGAGCGGATCGAGATGGGCGAGGAAGTGTCCCAGGTCGCGATAGGCGTAAATGAGGCGAACCACCGACCCCTGACGCGAATCGCCGGTGGCCGGCAGCTGCGTCGAGCCGAGGTCAAAACCCTCAAAAAACCAGCGCCAACTCTCGTCAACTGACCCGGGATCGGTGAGCCATTGACGGTAGGCGGCCTCGATGGCTTCGAGGTTTTCGAACGCTGCGACGCTTCCACTGCTCATTTGACGATCTGTTGGGTGACCACGGGTGCTGCCCGCGGGTGCCTGATTCCTATTATCATTTAAGGCGCGTGTCGGGGAGAGGACAAGCTAACGAATCGCGATGACTCAGCTTGTGTTCTGCCACCAACGCTCGCACGCCGCATCCAGGGATTATCCGGCGTTGACGGGCCGCTCGCCACAAACGGCGGCCACGTCAGCACAATCATCATGATCATGAAGTTTCGCCGCGGAGAGGTTGGCGCTGGCGCATTTTTTCAGTCCGGTCGACATCTTGCTTCCCGGCCGAGAGCACGCGCCTTGCTGCGGCTGCGTATAGTGTAGGGAGGGAGCAGCTCGGAGGATATCGTTTCTATCGCCACTGATGTGATGCCATGAAATCGTTCGATCCAACCGACTCTCTGCCGACGACCGTGTATCCGGTCCCGGTCGGCTTGGACGGTGTGCCGTCACGGATGCCCGATCGCACGCCATCGCCGCGCTGTCCCATGGCTTTCGTGCCGACCGGCGTCCAACCCACCGGGGGCGAGTTCGAAACGCTTCTCCGTTCGCGCTTGCGCATTGCGGCACTCATCGTGGTCGCCCCGTTCGTTTACTACTTCTTCAAACACTGGATTGATCCGGGTCCGGAATTCCCCGGCTCTTCCTTTCTGAAACTAGCACACCTTTCGTTCATCGCGCTGAGCATCGGAGCATCTGCGCTGCTGTGGTCGAAACTCCGGTTATCAGTTCGAGAACTTCGCGGAATTGAGTTCGGCCTCTTCGGCATGACGGCCGGTCTGTTCTCCCTTCTGCAGTATTTCATCTTCTGCATGGAACGCGTCTGCACTTCGGGCGGGGACACGCCTGAGGTGCTGCGCTTGGCAATCGGCGCGAGTGCTGTCCGTTGGTTCTTCCTGATCGTCATTTACGGCGTGTTCATTCCGAACACGTGGAAACGGTGCGCGGTGGCAGCCGTCTTGACCGCGATCCTGCCCGTCGTGCTCACTGGCGTCTCGGCCGTTGCGAACGGACGTTTCAATCACGAAGTGATTTCAGCTCTGAGCGACATGTCGATCCTGATGGCGGTCGGCGTTAGCGTGGCTGTCTTCGGTTCCTACCGCATCCAGGTTCTGCAACAGCAGGCGCAAGAGGCTCGACAGCTCGGACAGTATCGCCTCAAGCAGCGCCTCGGCTCGGGCGGCATGGGTGAAGTCTACCTGGCTGAACATCTCCTGCTGCGTCGACCGTGCGCCGTCAAGTTGATTCGACCCGAACACGCCAACGACGAGAAAAGCCTGCAGCGCTTCGAACGCGAAGTTCGCGCGATGGCCACGCTTACTCACTGGAATACGGTCGAGATCTTCGACTACGGCCACGCCGAGGATGGGACGTTCTATTACGTCATGGAGTACCTGCCCGGCCGGACGCTCGACGACCTGGTCTCCGAGCACGGACCATTGCCACCGGCTCGCGTCGTTCATTTCCTGCGACAGATTTGCCGCGCCCTCCGCGAGGCGCACGGCATTGGGCTGTTGCACCGCGATATCAAGCCGAGCAATGTCCTGGCCTGCGAACGCGGCGGCGTTTTCGACGTTGCAAAGCTCGTCGATTTCGGACTCGTTCAGGATGGGACCCTGTCCACCAACGCCGATCGCCTGACGTTGATTGGATCGATCGTCGGTTCGCCTCCGTACATGTCCCCGGAGCAAGCGGCCGGCAAGTCGCTGGATTCGCGCAGCGACATCTATAGTCTCGGCACGGTTGCGTTCTACCTGCTTACCGGGCAGCCGCCGTTCCCGCGCGACACGCCGATGCAGATGCTCATGGCTCACGCGTACGAACCGGTTCCGGCGATGAACAAGCTTCAAAACGGCGTGCCAGGCGACGTTGAAGCTGTCATCCTGCGCTGCCTGGAGAAAGACCCGGCCAATCGCTGGCCTGATACCGCCAGCCTGGAACGAGCACTCGCAGCTTGCGAATGTGCGCAAGAATGGACCGACGAGCATGCGGAAATGTGGTGGCGCGACCGAGCCGGAGCGCAGAAGACAAATCTAAAAGTGACGGTTTCGCAGACACCGATCTTGGCGTAGGGCGCCCTCCTGCGAGGCGCTATCCCGGTAGGACCGGGAAGGTCGCGGTGCCGGTTGTGGATGAAGTGCCGGGTGCGGCTCGTAGCGGCAATCGAATGACGAATGTGCTTCCTGCGCCCGGCTGGCTCTGCACCAGAATATCACCGCCGTGCTCCCGGATGGTCTTTCGGCTGACGGCCAGGCCCAGGCCGGTACCGCGAGCGCCCTTGGTGCTCACAAACGGACGAAATATCTCGTTGATCTTCTCCGGCGGAATACCCATTCCATTATCGCGCACTTCGACTCGCACCCAGCCGCCATCCGCCTCGCGTCGCGTTGTGACTGTAATTTGCGGGGCGCCTGCGTCCTCCACCGCGTCGAGAGCGTTGACGACTAGATTCAGCAGTGAGTCGTGCAGCCCGTCGTGATCGGCCGGGCAATGCGGAAGATTTGTATCGAGATCGAGTTTCAACGTGACATTCTTCTCGCCAGCCGGTCCGGTTACTGTCTCGATCACTTCCCGAGCCAGGTTGTTCAGATCGACCTCCGTAATGGCCGGCTCACGCTCCTTCGAGTAGTTGAGCATGTCCATGACCAGCTCTTCGATCTTCCCCTGGTTCTTTTCGACGATCTTCCAACCGCGAGCCAGGTATGTGAGATCTCCGTCGGTCAATCCCTGGTTAACGATGCTGCCGCCCGTTCGCAGGCCTTGAAGGATGTTCTTGATGTGGTGTGACAAGCCGGCGATTGTCTGTCCGACGGCTGCCAGGCGTTCAGCCTGCAGTAGCGCCTGGTGATAGCGCGTCTCTTCGACAGCTAGCGCTCCGAGGTGAGCCAGGCTAATGGCCAGCGCCAGATCGTCCGGGGTAAACCGGCCCGCCGCAATGCCCGCGCGCGCCAGCGTTGATTCGCCATCGCCGGGTAAGCTGCGCGTGTCGAGATAAAGAACTCCGAGAGTGCCGTGACGGCCCTTCATCGGTACGCAAATGACTTCGCGAATGCCGAGTCGCACGACGCTCTGCACCGCTTGAAAACGCTCATCCGTGCCCGCGTCGGAGACGAGAATACCCTGCTTCTCGCGCAGGACGTGATCGACGATGGTGCGACTGACGGGAAACTTTTCCTGACGATGCAGTCGCTCGCGCCAGCGAACGGCTTTCGGCTCGAAACCGCTGCCGTCGACAGGATCACCGCCGCGCTCGCCGTCGGCGTCGGCCTTGAGCAGCACGCAACCGCGATCGGGTTGCAACGTGCGGAAAATGAGGTCCAGGAGGCGTTCGACCAACTGATCCAGATCAAGAATCTGACTGACGGCCTGCGTAGCTTCGTAAAGAACGCCAAGATTGGCGAGCGCGGTTCGCGACCACGGTCCGGCTGCCTGGTCGGGATGAATGAGCAGCCGGCTCCCCTCGGTGTCGCCAATCGTGCCCACGATGGAACCCGGCAGCTCGACATCGTGGCGAGCGATCAAGCTGATGTGGTCGGCCAGGTCGCCCGATCGCGGCGCCTCGCCCCGGCCGGCACTGAAAACGAGAACGCTTTGACCGATCTGCACGCGATCGCCCGGCAACAACAAGGCATCTTTGACAGCCAGGCTGTTGACGTAGGTTCCGTTGGCGCTTCCCTTGTCGAGAATTCGATAGCCGTCCGCGGTCCGGACAAGTTCGGCGTGCCGTCGCGACGCCTCCGTGTCGTTCATGCGAATCTTGTTGCCGGGGTCGCGGCCGATGGGAAGTAAATCGCCGGCCAGCTCGAATTGCTTGCCTTCGTCGGGTCCCTTGATGACGATCAACCGCGGCACGGTTTTTCCCTGAGAACACTGGGCTCTGAGTGCGGAAGGATCGAGGCCGGCCGGATGCCACCGTATCGGCCGCTCAGGTCCACTGTCAAGGAGAACGAAGCAATTGCTTCGAAACCAATTTCGATACAAATACTAAGCTGATAGCTGACGGCTGAAAGCTGATGGCTTTATAACCAACATTTTAAGCTAGAGCACCACCGCCGTCCGCGATAGCCATTTCTATTTTCAGCAAAAGAGCTCTCAACCAGAGGAAACGAAGGCGCGCCGCGTTGCACCCGTCATTGAAGCCCATTCTCAATCGCGTTCGGCAGATCTCCCAATCCTCGAATGACGCGATCCGGGCGGGCTGCGGCGAGTTTTACCTCCGGATCGGATCCGGTGGGCACAACCCAGACCGGTACGCCCGCAGCGCGTGCGGTCTGAATATCGACGACCATATCGCCGATGTAGAGAGTCTGTGCGGCTGACAAACTGAGTCGAGACAACCCTTCAAGGAGCATGTCCGGCGCCGGCTTCGGGCGGGCAACGTCCTCCGGTCCCAGCACGACGCTGAAAAATTCGGCCACACGCAGAAAGACAATCAGTTCGCGCGTGAATGCCACCGGCTTGTTGCTGCAAATACCTGCTTTGATTCCAATTCGATGCAATGCTCTCAGGGCCTCAACCGCCCCCGGCATAAGCCGTGTACCTTCGCGCATGACCGAAGGATGGTGGGCTCGATAAGCGGCGACGTCCGCCGCGACCGAGTTCGGACCGACGGCCGTCTCCATCAGTCGCTCGGGACCGCGGCCGACGAGCGGCCGTACTTGCGCTTCGGTCAGTGCGGGCAGACCATGGCTGGCACGGACGTAGTTCACGCTCGCGGTTATTGCCGGGTAACTATCTGCCAGAGTGCCGTCGAAATCGAATAGAACGGCGCGAATAGAAGTTTGCGCTATCGTCACGCGATTTGACTCCCGTGTCATCGGAGTAACTGCCAGCCAATTGCCCGCGGCGTCTTGTCGGACGGGGCGTGAATCCCCTATGGTAAAGGTTAGAGAAAAAAAGGGACCGAAGCGTAGGCTTCTCGAAGCGAAGAAAAAAGCAACATGTACCCCGAGGGTTGGAAACGGCCCGGCTCAACGCCGGAGCCGAGTGATTCGTCTTTCCCCGTACCGCCGTCCGTGGAGCAGGTTTACCGAGATTACGCTCTCCGCGTATTCAGCACCGCTCGACGAATGCTCCGTTGTGACCTCGATGCCGAAGACGTTACTCAGGACGTACTTCTGCAAGTTGTCCGCAAATTGTCCGGGTTTCGTGGCGACTCGGCTTTTCCGACGTGGCTTCACCGCGTCACGGTCAACGCCGCGCTGCTGCATCGCCGAAGGGCACTCCGACGCGAGTACAAGATCGCCGGCACGTTGGACGATCTTTCCGACGAGCGTGCCGACCGCTCGAGCAAGCGGCGGTGGCAGCGCAGCCCGGTCAATCAGCTGATCGAGCACGAAACGAGATTGGCGGTCGAGAAGGCCATCAGCGGTCTGCCGGATGGCTATCGGGAAGTGCTGATCGCCTCAGATATCGACGGCCTGCCGAACCAGGCGATTGCCGCTGCCCTTGGTCTCGGGCTGGCAGCCGTCAAGAGTCGCTTGCATCGAGCCCGTCGGATGTTACGCGACGCGCTGGAACCGTTGTTCACTGAGCGCCGGCCGCCAACGAGGGCTGGCGCTTGACCGCGGTCGGGCCTGTGGTACCCTACCTTTTGCAGAGCGGGGCCGCTCGCGTGCGTGCAATGACGGTCCCTGGCTGCTCACCGGCGGTGCGGGACGTCGCCCCACGGACCAAAGCAAAATGGCCAATTCCAGCGCCCTGCCTCCACCGAACGCAGATCATCGTCGAGTTGCAGCCGGGCAGTTCGAACGCGCCAATCAGGTGGTCGCAACGGGGAACTACGATTACGGCATTCGGCTACTAGTCAGCTGCTGTAAGCTAGACCCCGGGAATCTCATCTACCGCCAGGCGCTCCGCCGTACCGAAAAAGCGAAATTCAGCAACAACCTGCGTGGCAGCTGGCATGCGCGCTGGTCGACCTGGGCCGGCAAAGCCCGCGTCAAAGCAGCGTTCGGTGCTCGAGATTATCTGAGAGTGCTCGAGCACGGCGAGCGCGTCTTGATGCGCAACCCGTGGGACGTCGGCGTGCAGATGGATATGGCCGCCGCCGCCGACGGCCTGGGATTGCTCGATGTGGCCGTCTGGTGCCTCGAACAGGCACGGCAGAAAACGGCCAAGGACGTGCCTCTCAACCGGGCGCTGGCGCGTCTTTACGAAAAGCGGGGCAATTTCTTGCAAGCAATGGCGTTGTGGCAAATGATCCTGACGGACCACCCACACGACATGGAAGCCCAGCACAAGATGAAAGACCTGGCCGCGCACGATACAATCGCTCGCGGCCGTTACGACCCGGCTCAAGGCGGCGGTGAAGGCCCGCCATCGCTCGCGCGCAACCAGCAGAATACCGAAAAACCGCCGGCACCGGCATCCGGACCGGCCCCTTCGCCAGGACGGACTGCCGCTCCCGACCCGGCTGCCAAGGGCACCGTCGGATCATCCGCCGATCACCGCGTCGCTCGCGAAGCTGCGCTGATCCGCACGCGTCTCGAAGCGGATAACACCAATCTCAACGCGTATCTCCAGCTGGCCGCACTCTATCGGCGCGTCGGATTACTGGATAAAGCGCGGGCTGTCTTGAACGAGGGACTCGGGCCGACCGGCAACGCCTTCGAATTGGCTCTGGAGCTCGCCGACCTGGACATCGAACCGTTCCGCCAAAACCTGCTGGTGACCGAAGACAAGCTCCGCGACAAACCCGACGACGAGGAGCTGCGCCGCATTCGCCTGCGCCTGCGCAAGGAAGTGAATACGCGCGAGCTCGATTTCTACCGTCAAAAGGCCGAGCGATTCCCGACCGAATTGGGTCTGCGTTTTGAAGTGGGCGTCCGACTGTTGCGAGCCGGCCAGTACGACGAAGCGATCCAGATGCTGCAAACGTCGCGCTCCGACCCGCGTTTTCGTTGGCAGTCAATGCTGTGGCTCGGACATTGCTTCAAAGCGCGCAACAATTGGCGACTTGCCCAACGCAACTTCGAAGACGCGCTGCAAAATTTGCCCGTCGGCGAGACCGCGGCGCGCAAGGATTTGCTCTTCTTATTGGCCCAGGGTTTTGCCGACGAAGGTGACCTGACTCGCGCGGTGGACATGGGCCACGAGTTGGCCAACCTCGACTTCTCCTACCGAGACATTGGCCGGCTGCTGGACGAATGGCAGAATCGCATCCGCCAATCGAAGGTCTCGCGCTAACCGGCCGAAATCACACCACGTCGAGTTTGCCTCCGCGCTGGCCCCGGTTCCGGCCCGACGGCAAATGGCCGGTTTCATCCCGGCATATCAGCGGGTACCATAGTCTCCAACTCGATCGGAGGAGGAGCGCGTGCGAAGTCGACTGCTTACTCTTTTGCTCACCTGCCTGCCGAGCGGTGCTTTTGGTGCGGACGAGGCTCTCTTCCAACGCGTATCTCCGATAATCCGCGAGCGCTGCCTTTCCTGTCATAATTCGACAAAAAAACGCGGCGGTCTCGATCTGAGCAACGATAGGGGCCTGCGCAAAGGAAGCGATAGCGGCCCGGTGCTCGGCGAGAGCGACGAAAAAAAGAGCCTGCTGCTCCGCGTCATTTCGGGACCGGACGCCAGCATGCCGAAAACCGGACCGAAGCTGACCGGCCAGGAAGTTGAATTTATCCGCAGATGGATCGCCAATGGTGCACGCTGGCCGAATACAGTCGTGCTGAAAGAGTCCGCTCGTCCCGCCAGTGGCGATTGGTGGTCGTTGCAACCTTTGAAGCGTCCTCGCGTTCCCGAACCGAAGGACCCCGTTGGTGTGCGGACGCCGATCGACTCCTTCGTTCGAGACATGTTGGAGAAGAAAGGCCTGGTTCCATCTAGAGAAGCGGATCGGGCAACCCTGCTTCGCCGCATGACCTTCGATATGCACGGTCTGCCGCCGACTCCCGAGGAGATCGCTGCTTTTGTGAACGACACGCGCTCGGACGCCGTGGAGCGCGTTGTGGATCGCTTGCTCGCGTCGCCACGCTACGGCGAACGCTGGGGCCGCCACTGGCTGGATGTTGTCCATTACGGCGACACGCACGGCTACGACAAGGACAAGCGCCGTGACTTTGCCTGGCGTTATCGCGATTATGTGATCCACGCCTTCAATGCCGACAAACCCTATGAGCGATTCATCAAGGAGCAATTGGCCGGCGATATAATTTGCCCGGACGATCCGGACGGCGTCGCGGCCACCGGATTCATCGCGGCTGGCCCTTGGGATTTTGTCGGTCACGTCGAGCTACGCGAGGGAACGGTCGATAAGGAGAAGACTCGTCTGCTCGATCGCGACGACATGGTGACGACGACAGGGACGACGTTTCTCAGTCTGACTGTCGGCTGTGCCCGCTGTCACGATCACAAGTTCGATCCGATCACCCAGCGCGATTACTATCGACTGCAGGCAGTCTTCGCGGGCGTCGACCGGGGAGACCGGAGTCGTCCGTTCGAGGCGGCGGAACTCGCACGTAAACACCGCCTCGACGCTGAGAACCAGCATCTGCAAAAGCAGGCAGCCGAGTTGCGGGCTCGAGTCGCGGCGCTCACCTCGCCCGAACTGGAGAAGATGAATCACGAACTCCGCGACGCTAAGTCACAACTCGACGCCCTACCACGCGGACCGACCGCTTCGAGCCCCACGAATGGCTATCACAGCGCCATCATGTCGTCGGCGAACGCGGTGAAGTGGGTGCAGGTCGACCTCGGCACATCCCGGGCGGTCGACGAGATTTGGCTCATTCCCGCCCGCCCGACCGACTTCCCGGACACGCCGGGCTTCGGTTTCCCGATTCGTTTTCGCGTGGAAACCAGCGACAACAGCGACTTTCGTTCTCCGCATCTGCTTGCCGAGTATACCGCGGCGGACTATCCGAACCCCGGCGACGAACCGGTGCGGATCCGGGCGGACGGCGCCTCGGCGCGGTTCGTGCGCGTCACTGCAACGCGACTCTGGCGGCGGACTGGCGATTACGTCTTCGCTCTCGCCGAGCTGCAAGTCGTTTCACAGGGAGTCAATGTCGCCTGCGGAAAACCGGTTACAGCCCTCGACTCCATCGAAGCGGGCCGCTGGTCGGTAAGGAATCTGGTCGACGGCTTCACGAGTCGCGGCCAACTGCCCGATGCCGGCGACGTGAAGGCAATCGCGGCGTATCGCGCGCGGCTGGATCTGCTCGGACGAGTAAGGCACATCGAGAAGGAGCAGAAAGAGAAGGCCGACGCGCTCATCGATTCCGACCTTAGGGGCGCGCTGCGAAGCAATGAGGACCGAATCAAGGCCGTGGCTGCGGAGACCACAGCGATCGCGGCGCGAGCAAAGGTCTACGCCGTTCGCTCGATTCGTCCTCGCCCGATTCACGTTCTCTATCGAGGCGACGTCGAACAACCACGAGAGCTTGTCGACGCCGGCGCTCCGGCGTGCGCCAGGTCTCTCGACACCGATTTCAAGCTGAGCGACCCCGACAATGAGGGAGCACGCCGCATCGCACTGGCGAACTGGATTGCCGACACAGAAAATCCGCTGACCTGGCGGTCGATCGTCAATCGCGTTTGGCACTATCACTTCGGACGCGGCCTGGTCGACACGCCGAGCGACTTCGGCCGAAACGGCTCGCAACCGACGCATCCGGAGTTACTCGATTGGCTCGCCTGTGAGTTCCGCGACCACGGCGGCTCGTTCAAACATTTGCATCGCCTGATCCTGACCAGCGCCGTTTACCGGCAAGCTTCGGCGTCCGAGCCAGCCGCCGCGAAGATCGACGCAGATAATCGCTATCTCTGGCGCATGAATCGAACGCGGCTCGACGCCGAGGCAATTCGCGACACCGTATTGTCAGTCAGCGGCAGGCTCGACCTGGCCACAGGCGGGCCCGGCTTCGAGTTGTTCCGCTTCAAGGACGATCACTCGCCGATTTACGACCACAGCGCGCTCGAAAAAATCCACGATCCGGCAACCTACCGGCGGACGGTGTATCGATTCACTGTGCGCAGCGTGCCGAATCCGCTGCTCGATACCCTCGATTGCGCCGACCCGAACATCAACACGCCGGTACGCAATACGACGTTGACGGCGTTGCAGGCGCTGGCGCTTCTGAACGATCCGTTCCTCGTTCGCCAGGCTGAGTACTTTGCTGCTCGCGTGCACGACGCCGGCGATTTACCCGCTCAGATCGAACGGGCCTACCGATTAGCACTCGGCCGCTCGCCGACCCTCGATGAACGAACAGCGCTGACGGAATATGCTGCGAAACATGGCATGGCGAACGCATGCCGTGTGCTGTTCAACCTGAACGAATTTGTCTTCATCGACTGAGACGCGAGATTCGTCGCTGCGACGGGATTGAAGCGACTTGGAGTGCTGCCGTGTATTTTCAATCGCGACCGGATCGACGTGGCTTCCTGTGGCACTCCGGAGGTGGACTGGGCGGAGTCGCTCTGAGTTACCTGCTCGGCTGTGAAGGTCTGCTCGCCGGTGAGCCGGCCGTGCGACGCAATCTCAATGGCGGCCTGCACCACCGAGCGCGGGCGAAGCGGGTCGTGCAGCTGTTCATGTCGGGCGCTGCCAGCCAGGTAGACACGTTCGACTACAAACCGGAGCTGATCAAGCGTCACGGTGAGAAATTCGATCCCGGCGGCAAGGTTGAGCTTTTTCAAAGTTCACCCGGCGCGTGTATGAAATCGCCCTGGGAATGGAAGCAGTACGGACAGTGTGGCAAATTCGTCAGTAGCCTGTTGCCACACTTGGCTGCGTGTGTCGACGACATCGCGTTCTTGCCGGCGATGGTATCGAAGTCAAACGTGCATGGGCCGGCAACGTTCATGCAAGCGACTGGCTTTGTGCTTCCCGGCTTTCCCAGCGTCGGGGCGTGGGTAAGTTACGGTCTTGGACGACTGACCGACAACCTGCCGGCGTTTGTCGTCTTGCCGGATTCGCGTGGCTTCGCACCGAACGGTCCCGCCAATTGGGCCGCCGGTTTCCTGCCGGCCGCTCATCAGGGGACCATGATCCGGCCCGGTTCACGCAACCCGATATACGATCTTTTCCCTCCGGAATCGCCGACCGTAACGGAGGCGAGCGAGGCGGACGGGCGAGCATTGCTCAAACGGCTCAACGAGGACCACCGGAACGCTCGTCCTGGCGATTCGCGACTGGACGCGCGAATCGCCTCATACGAACTCGCCGCTCGACTACAGCTGAGCGCACCGGAGGTACTCGATATCTCCAAAGAAACGGCTGCGATTCGCAGTCTGTACGGAGTCGATGACAGGGTCACCGAGGACTTCGGGCGCAATTGTCTGATCGCTCGCAGACTTCTGGAACGTGGCGTTCGCTTTGTCCAGATCTGGAGCGGAGCCGACAACGGTTTCCCCCGCCGCAATTGGGACTCTCACGAGGATATCGCCCGCGATCACGGCGACATGGGTCTTAGCATGGACCGACCCGCGGCTGCCTTGATTCAGGATCTGAAGCAGCGCGGGCTACTGGATGACACAATCGTTCTGTGGACCACGGAGTTCGGCCGCATGCCCTGTAGCCAGGGAGGCAAGGGTCGCGATCACAACCCGTCCTCGTTCACGTCGTGGTTGGCCGGCGGTGGAATCAAGGGAGGCGTCACCTACGGAGAGAGCGACGAATGGTCCTATAAGGCGGTCAAAAACCCGACTTATTGCTATGACGTGCACGCCACCTTGCTGCATCTATTGGGCATCGATCACGAAAAGCTGACATTTCGTCACAACGGTATCGACCGTCGGCTGACTGATGTGCACGGGCACGTCTTGCACGAGCTCGTGAGTTGAATGGCTCACCAGCGCAACTCGACGCCGGCATTCACGCCTTGCGCCCAGAAGAAATCCTCGCGAAATGGGACGGATGGCTTGCCCGTAAATGGTGGAGCGCCGGGTGCGACTTCGGCCAGGTTGACCGGCGCAATCTGGTCTCCCGGACGAACCGGGTTCAACCAGGTGATCAGGTTGTAGCCGACGCGCAAACGGACGTGCTGCGTCAAATCGCAGCCGACGTTGATGCCGACTTCCGACACGAAATCGAACTCCCCACGCTCGAAAGTTCCGCGGTTACTCGGCAAGACGAGCACGCCATAGTCTTCGGTAATCTTTTCGAATGGCGTCTGGAATATGCGGTTGCCGTAAGTGCGAATCTGCTGATCGTCGCCGCCGATCGAAAGGGCCACCTTTCCTTCGACGAACCAGCGGCCGCGGTGTGCTTCGCCGCGGATGCCCGTCTGGACACCGAAGAACTTGTCGAAGGTGTCGAAGTGATCGGTGGCACTGAGGAGCGTGGTTTCGTCCGGAAGAACTCTCGAGACGCCGGTCAGATCGAGTCGCTCACGCATCTGGAGAAACCGGAAGCCGCCGAGTAGGTCGATTTTCCAAGTGTCGCCGCGGCTGATTCCGTACAAGAGATTGGCGTCCTGGCCGAAGAATTCGATGCGTGAGTAGGCGTTGAATGCACCCGTCAAATCGCCGATTCCCGGCGAGGGTCCCGCCAGAATGTACGCTTTTTGGCTGCCATCCGTTGCATCGACGTATGGCCGAGCGAGCAGCGGAATCGTGTTCCACTTGACCGTGTAGTTGCTCGAGTCACGTTCCAGGAAAAAAGCCGAGCCGTTCAGTCCGATCGTGCGCGCATCATCTAACCAATAATCGACGTCGAAGCGGACGCCCACGTATCGGCCGTGACGGCTATCCAGGCGATCGTCACCGTAGAGCGTCTCCGTACCCTCGGCGCCTAACACACCGCCCGACTGTGGTGTGCCGGTCGTCAACAAAGTCGGCACGCGCATGTGTTCCAGGAACCAGTAGAGAAAGTCGACGTCGACGCGAAGACGTTCATCGGCCGGCACCGGGATCGAAGCGATCGCGGGAGCTTCGATGGCCAGCGCACTCTCGCCCGCTTGTTCCTGCGCCGCAGCGAGCGGAGCCATTAAGGCGGTGAGGAATATAATGGCGGTCAAATTGCGCATGGTAGCTTGCCCTGGCGAGCGGGGAGGGCGGCACAATCGGCGCGACCCTATTTCCGGGAATTGCTAGAAGGATCGGCACTTCCAGCGAGGCAGGTAAAGGCAGAAGAACCGGCCGATACGGACTGTGCACCGCGCAGGCGCAAGAGAGTGGGATTGTGACGGGATTGACTGGTGAAAATAGACGCCCGGCACAGGCGCGTGAACTATCGGTCGCTGCCTAAGCCAGCGGCGACCTGTGAAAATGCACGTGCCGCCACTGCCCGCCGTGGCGTTGCCAGATGCGCGTTTCGGCGTGACTGACGGTGGTCGGGAGTCCCTCTGTCCCCAATCGCTGGACGTGCCGAACGTAGGCGACGATCGCAGTATCTCCAAGCACGCGGACGTGCGGTGCGCTGATCGTCGTATGATGCGGACCGCGGATGCCGCCGAGATCGAAATAGAATTTGTGGAACGCGAGACCTTCAACGACGACGCCGTGAGCCTCGGGTTCGATCGCGGTGAGGCTCGGGTCGCACAACTCCTGATAGGTCGGCCAATCGCCGCTGGCGATGCAGTCGAGCAGTCGGTGAGTGAGTTTGAGGAGTTCGTCGGTCGTGGAGTCGGTCATGGGTAGACCCCGTTTGACTGTTCCGGGTTCTTGAGAAAGGCGGCCGCGAGCCGCATGTTTAAATGCAATTAAGGTTCCGCCGTCATCGCCATTTCCTGCAGCCCAAATGAATCTGCACGTTGGGATTCTCTATCAATTAGCCAAATCGCGTCGCTGCCGGGGAGACGTTCGATCAATCGTCGCCGGCATGCCTCCGCATCTTCTTTCGATCTGAACCGAAGCTGAGGGTGATTCGGGTCCAGCAGAGTGGACGCACCTTGCACGCACATGACCGCGCGAACTTGTTCCTCGGTAACGGGGTCGCCAGCGCGAACTGCAGGTATAATTCGATAATTCAGCATCCCTGCGGCATGCGCTTCCGGCACCGTCAGGCCGTTGGCGAGTGCGATGCGATTACGATATTCGATGTCCTCTGCAACTTCATAGGCATGCAAAATGGTCGCGGTACGCTCTTCCAAAGGCACATGATCCCACGCGTCCCAGATAACGATGACGCTCAACTTTCCCGTCACGTATTGTTGTTCGTAAATAGTCGGCTGACCCCACTCGTTGTCGCGCTTTAGTTCCTTCACTAGCGTTTCCGCGAGGTCACAATTCGCTTTGGAGGGCTGGTCTTCGTTGCTTAGTTTCTTGCGAGGCATTGCTTTCCCCTCAAAGGCTCTGTTCATGGGACAGAAGCCAGCTCACCGCTCCGCGAACATGATCCACTTCATGCTCATAGGCAACGTTTTTATGATACCGCAAAGTCTCGCGCCAGAGTTCGCTGATACGCTGCCCGCATCGCTGAACCTGAACGCCGAACCGAGCCGAAAACGCGCCGCCCGGCGTAGCCGCTCTGACAATAACTAGCAACTCGGCCCAGGCACGCACGTTGTGGCCGGCCCCTTGCGCTGGCCAGGCGATCCCCAAGACTCTGCCTCGCGCGATCGCAGGTTGAATGTCTTGTGGAAACGTGAGACTTCTCAATTTCGGCACGCCGATGAAAGTGAAATATGCTGCCTTCAGGAGCATCTCCGCCGCATATCCCCAGAGGTAAATTGCACCGGTGCGCTGTCCGGCGATGGCCAATTCAAATCCTTCGTCATATCGACGCCTGGCGGAAGCGCGAAATTCGCGAATGCAATCCGGCTGGCAGCGCTCAAGAAGGCGCCTCGGCATCGGTGCTGTCCCGCCTGGTCGGAACCTCCGGAAATGAATCACCCCCGCGAAGCATCGGGCACCAGAGCTTCGCGGAGCGTGAACAGGTGTGGCGGTGTGTCGCTTCTCCTACGACTCGCTCGGCGCTGCCTGCCTTTTGCGCGACGTCGGCTGTTCCGACTTCGCGACCGGCTCCGTGGCGACGCCGTTCGCTTCGGCCGGCGACCCTGTCACCAGACCGCGCTTCTCGAGCACTTTGCGACTAATTTCATCCGCCAACGCCGGGTTGTCGCGCAGATACTGCTTGGCGTTTTCCCGGCCGTTGCCCAGGCGAATCTCGCCGTAGTTGTGCCAGCCGCCTGATTTTTCGATGATTTTGTCGTCGATCGCCAGGTCGATCAAGTCGCCTTCGCGGCTGATGCCGCCGCTGTGCATCAGATCGAATTCCGCCTGGCGGAACGGCGGCGCGACCTTGTTCTTGACCACTTTCGCTTTTACGCGAGCACCGATGGTTTCGTCGCCTTCCTTGATGCCGGTGATCTTGCGAATGTCCAGCCGCACGGAACTGAAGAACTTCAGCGCTCGACCGCCTGGAGTGGTTTCCGGACTCCCGAACATGACGCCGATCTTTTCGCGAAGCTGGTTGATGAAAATCAGCGATGTCCTGG
>Ga0326727_10011570_pt1 | contig 20460 bp, 17 predicted proteins | sample MB2enrmetagenome_FD_207643 | JGI IMG/M metagenome (GOLD analysis project Ga0326727, IMG submission 207643) | Lab enriched peat soil microbial communities from McLean, Ithaca, NY, United States - MB29MY | ecosystem: Environmental > Terrestrial > Soil > Wetlands > Peat | place: USA: New York...
TGGCCATCGCCGGGGCAACCGCCAGCTCTTACACCATCAGCCCGGTGGCAGCCACCAACGCGGGCTCTTACGACGTGGTTGTCACAGGCAATTGCGGCAGCACCAATTCGGCCGCAGCCACTTTGACGGTTGATCCGGCCACTGCCATCACCACGCCGCCCGCCAGCCAGGAAGTTTGCGCCGGCGGCTCCGCCGCCTTCAGCGTCAGCGCCACCGGCTCGAGCCTGACTTATCAATGGCGCAAGGCCGGAGTGGCCATCGCCGGGGCAACCGCCAGCTCTTACACCATCAGCCCTGTGGCAGCCACCAACGCGGGCTCTTACGACGTGGTTGTCACAGGCAATTGCGGCAGCACCAATTCGGCCGCAGCCACTTTGACGGTGGACGCGAGCACAACTGCCTCGCCATTGATCAATCAGACGGCAAACCCGGGAGGAACCGCGGTTTTCACAACCACAGCTTCCGGCGCGGGGCCATTTTCCTATGTCTGGAAGAAGAACGGGACTGTGATCACCGGCCAGACCGGCAGCTCCCTCGTATTGACTAATCTCGGGTATGCGGACGAAGGTACTTACGAAGTGGATGTGACTGGCGCCTGCAACACGGCAACTCAAACCGCGTCCCTGCACATCAACCTGCCGCCCACGGTTACCATTTTCAGCCCCACCAACGGATCGGCTTTTCTTGCTCCGGCGTCTTTCACGCTGTGGGCCGACGCGCTCGACCCGGATGGCACGATCAGCAAGGTGGAGTTTTATTCCTCGAACACCAAGATTGGCGAGACAACCAACGTGGTTTTCTACTCAACCAATTTGGCGGCCTACGCATTGCAGCTCACCAATCTGCCGCCGGCCACCAACAGTTACCGGGCCGTGGCGACCGACAATGGCGGTTTAGAAGGCACATCCGCCCCGGTCACCATCAAGATTCTTTCGACTCCGCCTTTAATCATTGTGTCCGGAGTCACCTATGATCCGCTGACAGACTTGTTCAAGCAAACCGTGCAGGTATCGAATCCGACCTATTCCACCTACCAGGCGGTGCGGGTGTATGTGACCAATCTGCAATATAATACGGTGGTTTACAACGCTTCCGGCACCACGAACGGGGTTCCCTATGTCCAAACGCAGACGGCGGTGCCGCCTGGCAGCAGTGTGATTTTGACCATTGAATACTATTCGCCGCTGCGGATCGCGCCGAACCCGACGTTGTGGGCCGAGTTGGTAGCGCCGGATCCGAATGCCGGCGCGCCGCTGCCCGGCACTCCTCAGCAGGTCAACCGGGTTCTGATGCTGCCAAACGGAACTTTCATGGTTGAGTTTCTAAGCACTGTGAATGGTGTATATTCAATTGAATACAGTTCCGACTGGAAGAACTGGAAATCGGCTCAACCTTCAATAAGCGGGACCGGCACATGGATCCAGTGGATCGACAATGGTCCGCCGAAGACGGAAAGCGCTCCATCAGCTGCAGGCATGCGCTTCTACAAAGTCATTCTGCTGCAGTAAACGAAGGAGTACCGATGAAGAACCGAGCGCTGCCATTGTATCTGATTTCCCTCTCTACACTCTTCGCGATTCGCGGGGTCGGAGAAGAGGAGTCAGCCGGCATTCGTCCCCTCCTCATGGAGGTTCCGCCGGTTGAGTCGCTCAATCGTTTTGGCCTGAGTTATCGCATGGGATTCAACATCGAGACGAAGTTCAAGAACTTCGGCAGTTTTTCGAAACCGTTCCCGAGGGTCAATCTCGATCACGATCCTTACAACTACGATAACGGCTACGTTTACCCGGATACCGGCACCCCCAACTCCGGTCTGACTCATTATTGGGGCTACCAGGGGTTCACCTATGGCGGCTCCAGCCAACTGCCTGGCAACGAAACCATCCTCATGCAACGGGCCTCCTCGACGGGAATCAACTCCGGCGACCGCGATGAGGGTGCTCTGCCGGGAGTCGAGCTGACTTACAACCGCGAATTAGGCCGCAATCAAAGTTTCCGGTGGGGTTTGGAAGCGGCCTTCAATTATCTGAACCTGAGCGTCAAGGACGATCAGACACTTCAGGGCGGCGCCCGCCTCCTCACGGACGCGTACCCGTTGCTGGTGCCGGAGTATCTGCTCCCGCCCGCCGGTTACCAGGGAAGGGCGAGCGGGCCCGCCGTGGTCATCGGCGCTTCGCCGCAGTCGCGCAGTGAGACGTCGATACCGGAAACAGTCGGCGGCTCGCGCCAATTCGACGCGGACATTTTTGGTTTTCGACTGGGACCTTACCTGGAAATTCCCTTGAGCAAGACATTCTCTGTCGCCCTCAGCGGAGGCCTTTCCCTGGCGGAGATCAACAGCGATTTTCGCTTCACCGAAACCATTCAGGTCGGCGCGCTCACGTTGCCGTCCACTCGCGGCTCGGGCTCGCACAGCGACTGGCTGGCGGGCGGCTACGTGGAAGGCACGGTTTCCTGCGCCGTCACCAAATCCGCCGCGCTTGTTGCCGGGGTGCAGTTCCAGGACCTCGGCCGCTACTCCCAAGTGGTCAGCGGCAAAGAAGCGGCGCTCAATTTGAACGAGTCACTGTTTGTAACCCTCGGTCTTACCTATTCGTTTTAGTATGAAAACATCACCCGTTTCTCAATCGGTTCCCGGATCACCCTCCCCGGTCGCATCAAGCTTGCCGACGCCCGGCCTGCCCGGGCACATTCAATCGGTTCTGGCAAACAGCCGTGCCCCCCAAACTGCGCACGAACAGAAAATGAAGAAACGGATCAAACTGCTTCTGGTCGACGATCACCCGGTCGTGCGGAAAGGGATCAGTTCCTGCCTGGCGCGGCACGAGCATTTGCACGTCGTCGGTGAAGCCGCCAACGGGGAAGAGGGCATCCGCAAGGCGCGCGAGCTGACGCCGGACATCGTTCTGATGGACATTGACATGCCGGAAATGAACGGCCTGACCGTCACCGAAGTGCTGCGGAAAGAATTCCCCAAAATCAAAGTGCTCATCCTCTCCATGCACAGCAACAGCGAATATGTGATGCGCATCATTCAATCCGGCGCCTCCGGCTATGTGCTCAAAGAAGCTCCGACCGAGGAACTCGTGCGCGCCATCGAAACGGTCAACGCCGGAGAGGCGTTCTTCAGCCCGGAAGTCGCCCGCGTGGCGCTCAACAAATACCTCAAAGGCACCGGCGAAAACGCCGCCGCCCAACTGACAAACCGCGAGCGCGAAGTCCTGGTCCAGATCGCCGAGGGATTGAGCAACAAAGAAATCGCCAATAAACTCGGCGTGGGCGTCCGCACCGTTGAAACCCACCGCGAACGCATCATGCGAAAACTGAATATCCACAGCGTCGCCGGCTTGACCAAATTCGCTATTTCCCAGGGGCTCGTTTCGCTCAACGGATAAACCAAACCTACGCGGTTCCAACAAAGGCCGGCGTCCTGCCGGCCTTTTTTGTTTGGTAACCGCTCGCTAGCCCCTTTCACACCGCGCGGCAAAAGAATTGGTCATCCCACAACTCTACCCGGTCCAAACACCTTTCAGCCGCATGCATCCCGGCTGAGGCATACCTTCGACCTTCACCCCCCGGCCTTCCCTCTCAATGCGCGTCCAGCCAGGTCGCGCCAACCCCCATCTCCACCACGATCGGCACATCCAGGGCAATGGCCGTTCGCATCCCCCGTTCCACCAGCGGCAGGACTTCTTTCTCCTCGCTTTTATACAGGTCAAACACCAGTTCGTCGTGCACCTGGAGCAGCATCCGGGTTTTCAGATTCCGTCGGCTCAATTCGCCATGAATCCGGATCATCGCGAGTTTGATCATGTCCGCAGCCGTGCCTTGGACGGGTGCGTTGATGGCATTGCGTTCGGCGGCGCCGCGCACCGTGTTGTTCGAGGAGCGGATGTCGCGCAGGTAACGCCGGCGTCCGGTGACCGTCTCCACAAAACCGTGTTCGCGCGCAAATGCGATGGTGTCGTCCATGTATCTGCGAATCCCGGGGAATTGTTTGAAGTACTGGTCGATGATGCCGGCTCCTTCCCGGCGCGGGATGCCGAGCCGCTGCGCGAGTCCGAACGCGGAGATGCCGTAAGCGATGCCATAATTGACCATCTTGGCTTTGCGCCGCATCTCCGCCGTGACGGCCGCAAGCGCCACGCCGTAAACCCGGGCCGCAGTGGCCGTGTGGATGTCCACACCGCTGTGAAACGCTTCCAGTAACCCCGGCTCGCGGCTCAACCCCGCGATGATCCGCAGTTCGATCTGCGAATAATCCGCCGAGAGGAGCAAATAGTCCTCGTTCCGTGGCACAAAGGCTTTGCGGATTTCCTGACCGCGCTCGGTTCGAATCGGGATGTTCTGCAGGTTCGGGTTCTGCGAGTTCAACCGGCCGGTTGTGGTCATGACCTGGTTGTACGTCGTGTGAACGCGGCCGGTTTTCGGCCAAATGGCGGCGGGCAGCGCATCGGCGTAGGTGGACTTGAGTTTGGCGGCCGCGCGGTATTCCAGCAACACCCGCACAATTTCGTGATCGGGCGCCAGCGCCAGCAACGTCTGCTCATCGGTGGCGTATTGGCCGGTTTTGGTCTTCTTCTGACCCCCCGCAATTTTCAAATCCTCGAAAAGAACCTCACCGAGCTGGCGCGGCGAATTCAAATTGAATTCGCGCCCGGCCATCCGGCAGATCGTCTTCTCCGACAGGTCCATTTCTTTCGAAAGCTGCGCGGCAAAGTCGCCCAGCGCGGCCGAATCCACCCTGATGCCTTCATATTCCATGGCCACCAGCACCGGTATGAGCGGCGTTTCAATTTCGTAGAACACACGCTCCTGGCGTTTGTGCCGGAGCAGGGGTTCGAGCGCCGCCCGCAGTTGGAGCGCGACATCGGCCTTCTCGATGGCAAACTCGCCGCTCCTTTCCGACAGCACATCTCCAAGGCTCAGTTGTTCCTGCTTCGACTTCCCCGCGGATTTCCCGATCGCATAACCCAGGCAGGTCTCCGCCAGATAATCGAGCCCATGCCGCATCTCCGGCTCGACGAGGCTGTGGACAATCATCGAGTCGAACAGTTTCCCCCGAATGTTCAGGCCGCGCCATTTCAGCACGCTCAAGTCAAACTTGAGATTGTGCCCGACCTTCTCGATCGGTTCGGACTCAAACACCGGGCGAAATTGCTCGAGCAGACCGGCTGCTGCCGTTGCCTCCTCCGGCACGGGCACGTACCAGCCGGTGCGCGGCTCGAACGAAAACGACAGGCCGACCAAGCGCGCGTCCTTCGGATCGTCACCCACAGTCTCAGTTTTGAAACAAAATGAAGCGAGCGATTGCAGCGTTTTGACGAGCTTCGACCGTTCCGCCGGTGTGGTGACCGTTTGATACTGGTGAGGCACATCCTTGAGTGTCTTGAGATCGGCCGATACAGCCTTGACGGCCTGCACTTCTCCCTCACCCCCGCCCTCTACCATCGGATGGGAGAGAACCATCCCGTCCTGGGGGGGCCGGGTGAGGGCCGGCTTGTCAGGCGATTCTTCCTTCCCGGTCCGTCGCTGAAATCCTCGGCTGGCCTTGAAATCCTCGCCAAACAGGCGCCGGCCGATGGAGTTGAACTCGAACTCGACGAGCAGGCTTTTGAGTTCTTCTTCGTTCGGCGGACGCAGTTTCAGCGATTCCAAATCGGCCGGACATGGCGCATCATGCAGGATGGTCACCAACTTTTTCGAGAGCAGCGCGAGTTCGCGATTGGTCTCGAGAGACTCCCTGATGCGGCCCTTCAACTCACCGGCACGCGCCAGCAACTGTTCCACGCTGCCAAATTCGGCGATGAGTTTAATGGCGGTTTTCTCGCCGATGCCGGGCACTCCGGGGACGTTGTCGGAAGAGTCTCCCATGAGCGCCAGCACATCCACCACCTGTTCCGGGCGCCGGATCCCCCAGCGGTTGTTGATTTCCGGCACTCCCAGGATTTCCACCTCATCCCCTGCCCGCCCGGGCTTGTAGAGAAAGGTGTGTTCGTCCACCAACTGGCCGAAATCCTTGTCGGGAGTGACCATGAAGGTCTGGAAACCGGCCTTTTCCGCGCGGCGGGCCAGCGTGCCGATGATGTCATCGGCCTCGTAACCGTCGCAGGTGAGAACCGGAATGTTGAAAGCTTCGATCATGTGGCGCACGTGCGGGAGTGCCGCGGCGAGGTCCTCCGGCATGGCCTGGCGCGTGGCCTTGTATTCGGCGTACGCGGCGTGCCTGGCCGTGGGCGCTTCCGTGTCAAACGCAACCGCGATATGCGTCGGCTGTTGATTGCTCAGGATGTCCAGCAGCGTCTGGGTGAAGCCATAAAGGGCCGAGGTGTTGACTCCTTTGGAGGTCAGAATCGGGCGGGCGATGAAGGCGAAGTGCGCCCGGTAAACAAGCGCCATGCCGTCGAGCAGGAAAAGCCGCTTCGCCATTGCCATGCTCACATGGTAACCGCGTTTTCTCAAAATAGGAGGGAAGAATTTGCGGACCTTTTCCGCAACCAACGGAATTCCCGGTCACCGGCCGGCACGAACTGTTCTATCCGCAGAATTCTCTTGCCAGCGATTCCACTGCGAGGTAACAAGGCTTTGTTCTTTGAAATGAGCGAACGTTTGTTCGCTTGCATCGCAATCAAACGTCAGGGAACCCGGTGAGAATCCGGGACGGTTGCGCCACTGTAACGGGCTACAAACTCCCACTGGCCACTGCTGCGCTCCAAACAACACGAGCGGCGGCGGGAAGGCGGGAGCGAGGTCAGGCCCGGAGTCAGGATACCGGTTTGGCTGCGCTCGTCCGGTCCCGCAAGTGCGGGGCCAACTTCTCCGTCAAAGAGAAGGATGAGGCCAGCCCGTTCCGCGGGTGCGGAAGGGGATTCGCCGAATGCCTTCATTCTCCGATTTGCCGGGGGCTGAAGGCGTTTTTGCTTAAGGGCGAGGCGAGAAGGCGGGGGGCGCGAGTGACTTGAAATTCGTCACGCCGCGTTTCAAACTTCGCATTTCCCGCGTCGCTTCCGGTCTCCGCGCTGGTCTCTCAACTGTAAACCCGTGCTCCGAAAAACCTCGGAGACAGAAAGTGAAAGATCAGCGTATGACAAAACTTCGTCTGCTTGCGCCGGCACTCGCCGGTTTGTCCCTCCTGCTCCCCACGCGCTCCGGCGCCGCCACCATCACCGAGAATTTCTCCGCCAACCCGCTGCAAAATGGCTGGCAAGTTTTCGGCAACACGGACCTGTTCCAGTGGGATTCCACAAATCAAAACCTGCGCGTCACCTGGGATTCCTCGCAACCGAACAGCTATTTCTATTACCCGCTCGGCACCATTCTCGCCCAGGACGATGATTTCAGCATGGGACTCGACCTGCGCCTGACAGACATCATGAGCGGAACCGAACCTGGAAAGACCGGGCCGATGGAAATTGCGATGGGCTTTCTGAATTTCACGGAGGCGTCCGGCACGAATTTCCTCCGGGGCGTGTACGAGGCCGCCCCGGACATAGCCGAACTGGATTATTTTGCGGCGGGCTACTATGAGGGCTACGGCCCGGTGGACCCGACCGTTTCCCCAACCATCACTTCCACCAACGGCCAGTACGACTTCACGCTCAGTTTTCCTTTCGAATTCCCAACCAACGTGACTTTGCACATCGCGATGAGCTATACGGCCAGCAACCAGACTCTGGTCGCGACCGTGACGTCGAACGGTGCCTCGCTGGGTCCCATTCAGGACGTGGTGATGCCCGCAGACTTCGACTTTCGCCTGACCGCTTTCTCCATCAGCAGCTACAGCAGCGCCGGTGACGATTATGATTCCGTCCTGGCGCACGGGACCATCGATAATCTCATCGTGACAGTGCCGCCGCCGCCCGTGCAAAACCTGACCGGAGCTTTCGGCAATGGCGCCTGGCAGGCGCAGTTCCTGAGCCGGACCAACTGGCTTTATGCGCTCGAAGCAACAACCAATTTTCAATCATGGACCGATGTCTCCGGTCCCGCCGCCGGCGACGGAACAAATCTGGTGCTGCATGACACCAACCCGCCTCCCGGCAGGGCGTTTTACCGCGTGCGCGCGAGCCGGCCGTGAAAGAGATCCTCAAAGGTCGGGAACCGGGGGTTGAGCGAAGGCGGAACGGCTTGCCGTTGTCTGCCGGCGTTGGTCCCTGGCCGCTCGACCCTCGCCCGGCGTTGATGGCGTTCACGTTGATCGAACTGCTTGTGTCGATCTCAATCATCGCGGTTCTCGCTTCCCTGTTGCTGCCGGCGCTCGCGCGCAGCAAAAGCTCCGCGAAACGGATCAAATGCGTCAGCAATCTCCGCCAGCTCGGTCTCGCCGGACAAATGTACTGGGACGACAACGGCGGGAATTGCTTCCCGTATTCGTTTGGCCAGACCAATGGAGGCACACTTTACTGGTTCGGCTGGCTGTTCGGAACGTCGTTGCCGGAAGGCCAGCGTCCCTTCGACCTGTCCACTGGCGTGCTGTTTCCTTATCTCCAGGGCAGCAACGTGCGGTTGTGCCCGGAGTTGGGTTCCGCCATGCAAGATTTCAAACTGAAGGCCACGAACGTCGTGTTCAGCTACGGCTACAACCTCTACCTTGCCCCAACGAACAACCAGGTGTCGGCCAGCATCAACCGGGTTGTCCGGTCTTGCGAAACGGCGCTCTTCGCCGATGCGGCGCAGGTGAACGACTTCCAGCCCCCCGCCTCGCCTTCCCATCCCATGCTCGAAGAATGGTATTACCTGGATGACCCGACGAATTATCCGGGCAAGAACTATTATCCCCACGGCCATTTCCGTCATTCCCGAAAAGCCAACGCCGCCTTCTGCGACGGCCATGTCGGGCTGGAGGATTTTGTGCCGGGGTCGATCGACCCCAAGCTGCCGGACCAGTTTGTGGGGCGGTTCCGCCCGGAGATTCTGGCGGTGCCGTAGTTGCGTCGTTGGAAGGCATCACTCCGCCAATGTCCCGACCTGGCAGTGCCATAATTTGAAAGGCAGGGCCGCGCTGCCGCGAGTCCGGCCGCGACGCAGCGCCGCCCTGCCATTACCGCCATTCGACGAGTGTCTCATTCTCCAATCTGTTTTCGAATCGCGTCGCAGATTTTCCGGGACCATTTTTGGAGCGCCGCGGCATCGCGCCCTTCGAGCAGCAATCGAGCTTTCGGTTCGGTGCCGGAATAACGCAGCAACAAACGCCCGCCCTGAGCCTTCAATTCGCTTTCCGCCTCCGCCACCAGTTTCCCCAAACCATCCAGTTCCTCGAAGGGCTTCTTCTCCCGGACACGAACGTTCGTGGCCAGTTGCGGGAACCGGGTCCAGCACTTTGCCAGGGCCGACAGCGGTTGGCCCTTCGCCTTCATGATGCGCAGGATTTGCAGGGTGGCGACCAGTCCGTCTCCGGTGGAGCTGTAATCGCGGAAAATCAGGTGGCCGCTCTGCTCGCCGCCAAAGTTGCAGCCGTTCCGGAGCATTTCATCAATCAGGTTCTTGTCGCCCACGGCGGTGCGGCGAACACGCCCGCCGGCCGCGGTAATGACGGCATCCAGACCGGCATTGCTCATGACGGTGCTGACGAGCGTCTTTTCAACCAGGGTTCCCTGGGCCAGCATGTCCAGCCCCGCAATCGCCATGATGTCATCGCCGTCGATCAGCGCGCCCGATTCGTCGCAAAGCAAAACCCGGTCGGCGTCGCCGTCGTGCGCAATGCCGACGCACGCCTGATGTTCGCGCACTTTCTCACAAATCCGCTCGGGGTGCATCGAGCCGCAGTCCTGGTTGATATTCATGCCGTCGGGCTGATTGCCGTGCACGATGACCTCGGCGCCCAGCTCGCGCAGCACGCAGGGGGTCGATTTGTAGGCGGCGCCGTGCGCGCAATCCACCACCAGGCGCATGCCTTCGAGAGTCATGCCGCGCGGAAAGGACGCCTTGGCGTATTCAATGTAACGGCCCAGGGCATCGTCGATGCGCACGGCTTTGCCAATGGCCTCGGCGGTCGGCCGGATGTTCTCGATGGCGCCGCTGAACACCAGGCTTTCAATGTCGCCCTCGATTTTATCGTCGAGCTTGTAACCGTCCGCGCGGAAGAATTTGATGCCGTTGTCCGCATAAGGATTGTGGGAGGCGGTGATGACGATGCCGGCGTCGGCGCGCAGACTGCGCGTGACATAGGCGACGCCGGGTGTGGGCAGCGGGCCGATCAGGAGCACGTCCACGCCCATCGACAGGATGCCGGAGGAGATGGCGTTTTCGAGCATGTAACCCGAAAGGCGCGTGTCTTTGCCCAGGACAATTTTGTGCCGGCCGCGGCCGCGCGCCTGCGACTCGATATGTTTGAAAACATGGCCGGCGGCGCGCCCCAGCTTGAGCGCCGTTTCCGCGGTCACCGGCTCAATATTGGCGGTGCCGCGAACACCGTCCGTGCCGAAGATCTTCCTGTTCATTTGAAATCAATGTTTCGGCTGCACGATCACCTCCACCTGGTCGGGAAAGACCTGCACGAAGGTGATACCCGCCGGTGTGGTGACTTCGATCCGCTTGCTCAATGCACGGGCGGATTCGATACCGGTCAGGTCCACCACCGCGCGGATGTCATCGGGTTGAAGGCCTTCCAAAAGCCGGGGTTCGCCCCGAACCGTGATGCGCACTTCGGTGGGGTTCACTTTGAAGGTGCGCACGTCCGATGCGGACGACATGACCTTCACCGGGATGTTGTAGTAAGTCCGCTCTTCGGTATGGGTGGCGGCCAGGACCGTGACGGGCGAGACTTCTTTGCGGATCGCAAACGAAACCGTCAGCCAGATTAAAACGGCCAGCGCGAGCGAAAACAGTTTCAGCCAGAAATCACGAAGCAGAAGATTTCGCAAAAGGTTGATCATTTCGTGACTCCGGGTGTGGTATCAACCGAACCGCTCTTGGTCATGTGGACCGGGCTGGGTTTCACCCGCTCGGCGGTCCAGGAACGCAGCCAGCTCAACCCGTTGCGCGACTTGGCCGGCTTCAGCAGAACGGAGGTCAAAAACGCGCGCAGCGCTTCCAGCGTGACTCCCCGCGTGAGCTGGCCTTTGTAGGCATGGGAAATGGCGCCCGTTTCCTCCGAAACCACCACGATCACGGCATCCGTCTCCTCGCTCAGACCAATGGCGGCGCGGTGGCGCGTGCCGAGGGATTTGTTCAGATCCTGGCGCTGGGTCAGCGGGAAAATGCAGGCCGCATAAGCGATGCGGTCGCCTTTGATGATCACACCTCCGTCATGGATGGCGTTGTTCGGGAAGAAAATGGTCTCGAGCATTTCCGGCGTGGCTTCGCAATTCACCACGATGCCCGACTCAACCGCTTCCTGCAGTTGGATGGACTGTTCGATGGCGATCAGCGCGCCGATGCGGACTTCGGAAAGCCGCTCGACTGTTTGGATGATCACCTCGATGTTTTCCCGTTGCTCACTGGCGGTGGCAAACAGCGGCAGGTTGCCCAATTCCCCCAGCATGCGGCGGAGTTCGGGCTGAAAAAGCACCACGACGGCCACCGCGAAAAAGGCGGAAAATGCTCCCAGAATCCACTGCAGCACCTGAAGTTTCAGGAGGTAACTCACCATCACCAGAGTCAGCAGCACCACCAGGAAACCGGTCACGATCGGGGCGCCACGGGTGCCCCGGATGAAGCGCAGGACGTAATAAATCCCTACCGTCAGAATGAATACCTCCAATGCGGGTCGCCAGCCGTCTTCGATGAAACCTTTGATGATTTCCCACGTCATGTTCTGTGCGCCAGAATCGCTTCGGTCATACGGATCGCCTGCACCGTCTCGGCCACGTCGTGCGCGCGGATGATTTGCACCCCCGCTTCCACTCCCAGACAGGCGCAAGCCAACGAAGCCGGCAGGCGCGCCGCCACTTCCGCCCCGAGCAATGCTCCAATAAAGGACTTGCGCGAAACGCCGAGCAGCAAGGGCCGTTCCAGTTCCCCAAACTTTCGCAACGCCCCCAACAACTGCAACTGATGGCGGGGCGTTTTGCCGAAGCCGATTCCAACATCAAGTATAATTTGATCCGAGGTCACTCCGCAATCGTTCAATCGCCGGATGCGCTCAAGAAAGAAATCGCGGACCTCGCGCACCACGTCGCTGTACAGCGGATGATCCTGCATGGTTCGCGGCGTGCCCTGCAGGTGCACGCACACGTAGCCGGCACGCTCCCCGGCCACCACGCGCCACATGGCCTCGTCCTCACGGTTGGCCCCCACATCGTTTACAATGCTGGCGCCCGCCCGGAGCGCGGCGCTCGCCACCCCCGGTTTCAGCGTGTCGATGGCAATCGGCACCCGGACACGGCCCGCCAGCCGCTCGATCACCGGAAGCACACGGCGCAATTCCTCGGCTTCCGCCACCGGCACGGCGCCGGGACGCGTGGATTCGCCGCCGATGTCCAGCAGTTCCGCCCCCTCCCCGGCCAGTTTCAGCGCGTGATTCGCCGCCACCTCGGGCTCCAGGAAACGCCCCCCGTCGGAAAAGGAATCCGGCGTGACGTTCACAATCCCCATCACGAGCGCCGGACGCGGAAAAAGGAATTTGAAATGGCGGGCGCGGAAGATCATGGAGTTGCCCACGGGGAATTGGAGTCAGGCATGGGGCACTAATGGCCCCCGCCGGGCTTACCCCGTTGAATCAGTTCAATTTCATACCCCTCGGGCGCGTCGATGAAGGCAAAGACGCTGCCGGTGGATGTGGTCGTCGGACCGTCGGAGAATTTCAAGCCGAATTTTTGCAGGTGCTTGGCGAATTCATCGAGATTGTCCACTGCAAACGCCAGGTGGGTCAAATCGGGCTGAACCTGGACCGGGCCGCTGCCGGGAAAAGAGCAAAGCTCGATCTGCTCCTCGCTCTCGGGCGCTTTCAAAAAGACGAGCTCCGACCCGCGCGGCGATTTGTGCCGGCCCACCTCCTCCAACCCAAGCACATCCCGGTAAAATCGGATCGTTGCGTCGAGGTCATTGACCCGATACCGCGTATGCAGAAGTTTTCTTGCCTTGATCATGGGTTCACAATAGCGCGCGCAACGGACAACGCAATGACACAATAATCCCCGGCCCGCAGCCCGTTCGGAAGGATCTTCCGCCAATCAGGATCGCTGACTGACAACGTTTTCTTAAATCCGCCTCCTGGCCCGGGGGCACCCCTGATTCATCAAACCACTTGCCGCCGGAGAGCGTTTTCCGTATGAGAAGCCGATGCACTGCCAAAAACAGTGGCTCGTGTTGCTCTTACTGGCGGGGTTCTTGAACCCGGCGCTGGCGCTTGCTCAAGTCGATCCCACCCCTCGTGAATTGATCCAGTTGGGTTACAATGCCGCGCTCGAGGGACACCCGCCGCTGGCGGCTTACGCCTTTTACTACCGGAACCAGCCGGGCTTTTTACGCACCAACCTGACGTTGCGACTCGCGGTTGCACCGACGTATCTCGATTCCGAACTGGGCATCAGCCGGGCCCTGGGTGAACATACAGACCTGGGGATCGGCATCGCCGGCGGCGGGTTTGCCGACAGCTACGACGAGATACGCGGCGGCACCTATTTGACGAGAGAATCGTTTGTTGGACACGGCGGCGAGGGTTCCATCAGCCTGTACCATTGCTTTAATCCGGAGCACATGATCCCGCTGAACGGGATTCTGCGCGTTACCGCGCATGGCTCGGTTTACTCGAGGCTCGACAACACCGCGCCGGAGTTCCACCTGCCCGAAAATCGTGGCACATTTTCTCTCCGCAGCGGCCTGCGCTGGGGCGGCAAGGAACCGATCCTTTTCCCTTCCCTGGCCATGGAGCTTTCCGTCTGGTACGAGGGGCAGTACCGCACCGACGCGGGCGGCTATGGGTTTGTCACCAACGGATTGTTCGATCGACAGGTGGCCGAGCAGTCGCACCTGTTCTGGGGTCAGGCGTTGCTGGCTTACACCCTGACCAACTCCGGGCAGAGTTTCTTCCTGAGTCTGCTGGCGGGAACCAGTGTGGATGCCGACCGCTTCAGCGCGTATCGGCTCGGCGCGCTGCTGCCTCTGGCTTCGGAATTCCCGCTCTCGCTGCCGGGATATTACTACCAGGAAATCAGCGCGCGGCAATTCGTGCTTCTGGGCGGCAATTACATTCTCCCGCTGGATCCCCGGCACCGCTGGAACGTGGACGTGACGGCCGCCACGGCCGGCGTGAGTTACCTTGCCGACGAGGAACAACCCGGCAACTGGCTCAGCGGAGCCGGTGCCGGCGTTCTTTATAAATCCTCCTCGCTCAAGGTGATGGTCGGCTATGCTTACGGTGTGGATGCCATTCGCAGCGACCGACGCGGCGCCCACAGCATCGGAGTCCTGATGCAAATCGATCTCGAACACACCCGGGCCCTGTTTCATCCCGAAGAACCCGGCCGCTGGCAAGGGTTGCAGCGAATTCTTGGCGCGTTCAGCGATTGAAGGCTACGGGGCCTGTATCCTTCGCTTGATTCTGGCGAGGGTAATGCGCCGGACGGCGGATTTCAAAAGCCGCTGAGCCGCCGCCAGCGCGTCATCCAAGCGCGCGCATTCATCCAGCTCGGCTTCATCCAACCGCTTCTGTTTCATCAGGTTTTCGGCCGCCTGGCAGCATTTGACACGCATCTCCTCCAGTTCCATCGCCAGCCGAGCGGTGCTCCCGATGGGTAACCGGACTTTGTGCTTGTTTGCTCTCATATCATTCCACCGGGACTCGAGAAACATTTCGCTTCGGTTTCATAAAGTCACCTTAGCAGCATTCTCGGCAGCGTCTTGCTTCTTTTTGGTGGACACTCGACATTTTTTGCGCGGTGGCGTGCATCCGCGCGGGCACATCTCCGCACCGCCACCGTCGGGCCGCAAGCCCTCCCGGCTCGCCGCAGCATGGAACCCGGGCGCAGGTCCGAATACGCACGTTCACGGTGTCTGCCGAGCCGCTGCGGAGGGGAACCTTCCGTGCTCCGGTGGCAGTGTACGGAGGCGCCCCATCCGCGCCAGGCCGCGCTTCGCTTCGCGTCTTGCCTTGGAGGCCATCGTTCTCCATACTGAGTTTGTTCATGAATCTGGCAGGCGCTTTTGCGGAATCCGTGTACAAGCATGCGGACAAAACCGCGTTGTTCTGGGGCGAGCGCGTCTATACGTACGAGGAGCTGTGGAGCCACACGCTGTTCCTCGCGGGCATCCTCCGGCAGCAGTTTGGCGTCAAGCCGGGGGATCGCGTCGGTCTATGGTTGAAAAACTGCCCGGAATTCGTACCGTCGCTGTTTGCCATTCTGCAGGTCGGCGCGGTGGTCGTTCCGATCAACAGTTTTCTCAAGCCGGACGAAGTCAGTTTCATTCTCAGCGACGCCGCGATTGACCGGGTCATCACGGACGGCGAACTCAGCGCGCATTTTCAGACGCTCAAGGTGGCGCGACCGGCGCTAAGGCTGCTGAATGTCGAAACCGTTTTGGCGACGTTTCCCATCCCGCCCGGCGACTTGAAGTTTGACACAGAGATTCTGAAGAACCCCAACCGGCGGGAGGCTGATCTGGCGATTCTGGTTTACACTTCCGGCACCACGGGCCGGCCCAAAGGCGCCATGCTCTCCAACGCCAACCTGCTGCACAACGTGGAAAGCTGCCGCCTCGTGCTCCAAACCGTCGAACAGGACCGGTTCGCTGTCCTGCTTCCGATGTTTCACAGTTACATATTGACCGTGGGTTTGTTGCTGCCCCTTTTTGTCGGGGGCTCGATTGTGCTGGTCAAATCCCTGCACCCGGTGCGCAACGTGATTCAGGAGGTTTTCGCGCGCGGAGCGACGGTGCTGCCGGCCATCCCGCAGTTTTATCGCAGCATGGCGAACGCGGACATTCCCGGACCCATGCCGCTGCGCATTTGCATCAGCGGCTCCGCCCCTCTGCCAGTTCAGGTCTTGAAGGATTTCGAGGCCAGGTTTCGGATTCCACTGATCGAAGGCTACGGACTGAGCGAGGCCAGCCCGGTCGTGGCCAAGAATCCGCTGGATGGCAGCCGCAAACCGGGCTCGATCGGCCTGCCAATCCCGAATGTGGAGATGACCATCCAGGACAACGCAGGCCGCATGTTGGGGCCGGGCGAAATTGGCGAGATTTGCGTGCGCGGCGGCAACGTCATGCTCGGATACTGGAACCAGCCCGAGGAAACAGCCAGGACGATTCACGACGGCTGGTTGTTGACCGGCGACATCGGTTATCGCGACCAAGAAGGCTTCTACTTCATTACCGACCGGAAGAAGGACATGCTGCTGGTGAACGGCAACAATGTCTATCCGCGTGAAATTGAAGAGGTCATTTATCAGTTCCCGAACGTTAAGGAAACGGCGGTGATCGGCCAACCCGAGCCTCGCCGCGGCGAACAACCCATCGCCTTCGTCGTCCCCACTGAAGGAGCCACGCTCGACATGGATGCCTTGCTGAAGTTCGTGCGCAGCAAGCTCGCTGACTACAAGGTTCCCCGCCGCGTGATTTTGGCTCCCGCTTTACCGAGAAACGCCGCCGGCAAGATCATGAAACATACACTGAGGCGGCAAATAGTGGCGGACTAGATGCAACTGCTTGACTGCCGGCATATTAAGCATGCACACCGTCTTCCTTACCGTCCCCTTGCGCCGTCCCTCTCCGTCTCCCCGATTCTTCCTGGAAGGAATGGAGCCCGAAGACGAGGACGACGGCGACCGCGAAATCACAAAATCCGGGGTTCTCTTGTTATGTGGCTTGGGCATAACCACTTAAGAATGTCTTTGCCTTTTCCCAGTTGACGGTGGCAATCAGCGCCCCCTAAGCTGTTTTAATAACTGCTTCGCGCATGAAGCGCGTAGAAGGAAAACTCTATGCCCGAAGGATACTGCGTTAAATGCAAGGCCAAGAAGGAAATTGCCGATGCGGTGGAGGAAGTGATGAAGAACGGGCGCAAGGCCATCAAAGGCAAATGCCCCACCTGCGGCACAGTCATGTTTAAGATTTTGGGTGGCAAAGCCTCGTCTTCTTCGAGTTCATCCTCCTCGAACCCCGCTGCAGCCACGCCTCCGGCATCCCACTGACTATGCCTCAACAGCTTGTTTACGTCATCATCACTCCCTATTCCCTCTACAAGTCACGCACGGGCGGCATTCTTACGCGGCTTATCACTCGCACCGGGCTGGAGTTGGTGGCGGCGCGCATGTTCGCGCCCAGTGCCGAACTGGTGAAACAGTATTCGGCAGCGGTTATCTCCGCCAACGACCCGCAGGACCGGCGCATCCAGGAGCTGATCTTCCATTACGTCCTTCAAAACCTGTCACCCGACCCGAGAACGGGCCGCCGCCGCAGGGTCATGGTGCTCCTGTTCAGAGGCGAGGATGCCGTGCGCAAGACCCGGTCGGTTGTGGGCAACATCAGCGTGGACCGCCGGGGCGGCGAAACCATCCGCGACACTTACGGCGACCTGATTATCGATGAGAACAACCAGGTGCGCTACTTCGAGCCCGCCGTGTTGGCGCCTCCCACGGCTGAAGAATCCGAAGCCAAGCTGAAACTTTGGACGAAGTATTCGGACAGCGACGGCGGAGTGCTGGAAAACGTGATCGTTTATCAGCCGGGGGAAACGCCGCAGCGCACGCTGGTGCTCATCAAGCCGGAGAATTTCCGCTTCCCTTCCGGCCGCCCGGGCAACGTGATCGATTTCTTCTCCCGCACGGGCCTGTTCATCGTCGCGATCAAGCTCCAGCGCATGAGCGTGGCGCAGGCCTTGGAGTTCTACAGCCCCGTCCGCGAAGTCCTTCGGACCAAACTCAAAGCCGTTTACGCCAACAAAGCCAAGGTGGTCCTCGAAAAAGAATTCGGCCTCAAAATCCCGCCCGACAAGGAACAGCAGTTGGGCGAAATCCTTGGACCGGTCTTCGGCGACAGCCAATTCGAGAACATCGTCAAGTTCATGTCCGGTTTTGCACCCTCGGAGCTCCCACAGTCGCAGTGGGCCAGATCCGGAAGCGAAAAGTGCATCGCCCTCGTTTACGAAGGCGTGGAGGCGGTGCGGAAAATCCGGGACGTGCTGGGCCCGACCGACCCGTCGAAAGCCCCGCCGGGATCCATCCGCCGCGAGTTCGGCCAGACCATCATGGTCAACGCCGCGCACGCCAGCGATTCGGTGGAAAATGCCCGGCGCGAAATGGCCATCGTCAATATCGCGGAAAACAATTTCCGCCAGGTTGTCGAGGAGTTTTACGGGAAACTCTGATTCGACAAGTACTCGCGTGGGTCCACAATCCTCCCGGCAATCGCGCTGGCGGCGACCGTCGCGGGTGAGGCGAGAAAGACCTGCGATTCTTTGTGGCCCATGCGGCCCGGGAAATTGCGGTTCGTGGCGCTGATGCATTTCAGCGGCGCGTTCAAGCGGCCGAAAGTGTCCAACGGCCCGCCCAGGCAGGCGGCGCAGCCCGCGTTCTCGGTCATCTGCACGCCGGCGCCAACCAGGATTTCCCAGATCGTCTGCGCGCCCCAGTAGGTCGTCTGCAAGTCGCGCACAATCGCCGGCGTGGCGGGCACGCCGAAAGTGTCGATGACCACACGTCTTCCGCGGAGCACGCGCGCGAACTCGACAAAGTCGCTCGCTTTGCCGCCCGTGCAGGATCCGATATAGGCGCGATCGAGTTTGATATTGCCCAATTCCCTGGCCTTCCTTCGCTGGCCGGGATCGGGGTGGCAGGCCACCGTCGGCTCCAGTTGGTCGAGATTCACGGCCAACTCATAGACAAACCTCTGCTTCCGATCCGGATTCACCGGCTCGTAGGTCTGCCGGGTTCCATTGAGCCTCGTGCGCGCGTCCACATATTCCGCAGTGCGCTCGTCGAATGGGAAAATGGCGTTCTTGCCGCCGGCTTCAATCGCCATGTTGGCGATCGTCATGCGGTCATCCATGCTCAGGCTCGCAATTCCCGGCCCGTCGAACTGCATGGCCCGGTAGGTCGCGCCGTCGAAGCCGATCTCGCCGATGCAGTGCAGAATGAGGTCTTTGGCCATGACTCCCGGCTGCAATTTTCCCTCGAGGCGGAAATGCATCGTCTCGGGAACTTTGATGAGCAATTTGCCCGTGCCCATGACGAAGCCGGCGTCCGTGTTGCCGATGCCCGTGGCAAATTCGTTGAACGCGCCGGCCATGCAGGTGTGCGAGTCGGTGCCGAACAATATCTCCCCCGGCCGCGTGTGGCCTTTCTCCGGCAGGGCCGTGTGGCAAACGCCGGCGTAACCCGAACCGTGTTGCCGTTGGAGCATTCCTTTGCCCGGATCAAACACCCAATGCCCGTTCGGATCATCGATGACGTCATAGAAATAGATAATGCCCTGCTCCCGCACGAACTCGCGCAGGATGTCCACGTTCCGGTTCGATTTCGAATCGGCGGTGAAAATGTAGTGGTCGGGAATGATGACGACTTTGTTGCGGTCCCAGACCCGGGCGTCTTTGCCAAATTCGCGTTTGAACACGCCGATGGTTCCCGGCCCACACACATCGTGCGTCATGAGGACATCGGCTTCCACCCAAAGGTTGTCTCCGGCCTGCACACGGGCTTTGCCGGCCGCGCGCGCCAGTATCTTTTCTGTCAGCGTCATAGACATTAGACGGTAGCCGAGCGAAGCACGGAGTTCAACCGCGAAGAATCTTCGGTAGTGGGTCATTTTGAATTCCGGTAATCTTTCTCGACATTTTCGCGGTAATTCTTATCGTCTGACCCCTATGAGTAAGACCACCCGAGAGCCCAAAACGAAACAAATCAGCGCAAAGATTTCTCTGTTGGCGTTGCGAATCCTGGAATCGGAGAGAAAGACAACCGGCGAATCGCAAGGGCGGTACATTGAGCGCCTTGTCTTTGAGGATCCCAAACTCTCAGAGGATTCTGTCAAGATAATCGCGGAGGATTCGCTTAAAGATCCGAAGTTCATGGTTCGGTATAATGCGGTTGCGGCCTCTGGGGCGCGCAAAGAACGTGCGGAGCGCGACAATAATACGGGGCCTTAGCTCGTCTTGGAAGAAGCTGGCTATAGCCCCTTCGGGTGTGGGCGCCTTTTTAGACCTCTTGGCCCTGCTCTGTTTGGCTCTTAATTTGCGTTTCATTTTTCTGTGATCTTTCGGTGTTGTGGTTGGAATTTGGGGCGGTGGGGTGACGTGGCCGGGATCGGGTGAGTTTATTGGTGTACGATCCATCGGCCTGGAAATCGCACGCCGGCGGAATCCGGCGAGTGGCAAGCGACAGCTCTGTCTCCGCTGAGCCGGCAAGCCCGGCGCATTCGCCTCTACCGCACCACCGCCCTACTTTGAATCCAAGAGTCCGACTATTTCTTCGACTTCCCACACATGGTCGCTGACGCCAGCAGCCATTGCGGGGGTTACTCTCAAGGTTTGGTGGATTCGGCAGAAGTTGTAGTACATGAAGTACAACGCCACGGCGAATTTGTGGT
>Ga0326727_10011572_pt1 | contig 20459 bp, 16 predicted proteins | sample MB2enrmetagenome_FD_207643 | JGI IMG/M metagenome (GOLD analysis project Ga0326727, IMG submission 207643) | Lab enriched peat soil microbial communities from McLean, Ithaca, NY, United States - MB29MY | ecosystem: Environmental > Terrestrial > Soil > Wetlands > Peat | place: USA: New York...
TGGGACAGAGCCTGAGGCAATCGCGGTGGATCCGACAGGGAAGTTCCTGTACGTTGCAAACCACATAGGCAATAACCTCTCCGCATATATGATCAACCCGAGCAGCGGGATACTCTCAACCGTGGGCGGCTCACCCGTTGCCGCTGGGTCGAGCCCGGTAGGCGTCATAATTGCCGCGGTCAAAAATCCTTGAAGGCGCAAAATCATCTGCAAAGGCAACCAACTATGTAGTCGAAAGAGTACTAAAGGGAAAGGATGCCCTGCCCTCGTTACGCCAGAGCGAGACAACGATCATTCAGACAAGTAGAGCTCAGGCTGGAAAAGAGGACTGCCAGCTGCGAAGAAAAAGAGTTATTTGTCCCGACGGATACGCGAGTTACATCGGATACACGACTGACACCCTGGATCATGCGGTTCGCTAGACAAACCGCACCCCGAACCAAGGTTGTCTGCTTGCTAGTGCCAGCGACCGCCAAGCCGGATAGATATCGCGCGGAAAAGGCTCAGGGGCGGCTGCGGCGCTGTTCAAGTTACATTGATCGAGTGAAGTTGAAGGCAATCGACGAGTCTGTGCTTGCAAACGGCACCGTTCACCCAGTGATGAGGCTCCTCGGGAAGGGTCAAGCCCACCCGGAAATTAGGGCTTTTGGGCCAAAGTGATGAGCAGGAATGGAACCATTGCTTGCTGATAGCGAACGGCAAGGCCTTCTTCAATCATGAGTGCGCGCATGAGTGCGCGAATCTCTTTTCGGCTTTTGACACTTTCGCCGAAGATTTTGGCGGGGAAGAAACCGTGATCAGCGAGACAGAAATAGCCTCCTTGGCGAAGTACCCTGGCTATCTCGTGAATGCCGCGTTTCTGGTCTGCCCAGTGGTGAAAAGACATGCTTGAAAGAACGATGTCGGCGACTTGATCAGGAAAAGGGAGCGACTCAGCTGGTGCAAGGAAAAACGAAGGATTTGAATTGAGACGCTGGGCTTCCGAGACCATTTGTTGTGCCGGATCAACTCCGAACAAACGTGCTTTTGGCCACTTTGATGCCACAGCTCGGAGGAGGCGCCCAGTACCGCAGCCTACGTCGAGGATGAAGTCAGGCTGATCTTTCGGTCTCTTTCGCTCGAGAAGTCGGAGCATTTTCGAATGAATTGGCATAAAGAGGAATCGTTGCATTGGCGAGCGTTCGTACGTTGCCGCCCACTGATCGAAACGCTCAACAGCGACATGATTTTTGTCGTCTTCCCTTCGCATCTTGAAATCGCCTCGTCTCGTTCCGTGATTCCTCCCCGCTTCAGAATTACTCGTCGCCTGGACCCTATTCACCCGGGGCCTCCTCCGCTGCGTCAGGGTCATCAAAATAGATCCGGCTTTCGAGAAGGATAAAGAGCGGCAGACTTTCCGCGCTAGTTGATTTGTTGTGCGAGGATTCATCAAAGGGAGTGGGAGTGACTTTCGCGCTTGCGAACGCATCCGTGAAAGCGGAGTCATCTCAGGAGCTCAGCCCCCTCCACGAAAGACTGACTATGTCTTGAACCGCGCCTGGCGGGAGCCCGCGCACTCTTCGACGGTCTCACCCTGACAAATCGCACCAGGAATCTCAGGGCAGTACCCGACGTACCACTTGCCGTCCCGCTCCATGATCGCAGTAAACTCGTTGCGGAGCGTGTGCTTTGACATTAGCTAATCCTACAGCGAGTATGAGTCACGGACAACTAGCACTTTGGCCCAGATCAAATGCAGAGTCGTAGGAGAGGCTACAAGGCTCGGAATTGAGCTTGACTTCGGAACGCCCGTCGCGACCGCGGTTGCAGGCAACGCTGGGCCGGTCTCGCGAACTCCTTAGACTGGGACCCTCAAGGAAACTGCAGGGCGCATCATAACCGCTCGTTAGACGCAAGACTGCAACCAACTTATTCGCGCAGGACTATCGAAAAAGCTCCGTGCTCAAGTAACGAACTCCTGAATCAACGGCTAACGTCACGACCGTCGCTTTCGGTCCTAATTGTGCCGCGACCCGCAGTGCAGCAAATACGTTTGCCCCTGAAGATGTGCCGGCAAATATGCCTTCCTCCGTAGCCAGACGCCGTGTCATAAGTTCGGCTTCATGAGTCGAAACCGGAATCACCTCGTTTACTTTGTCCCTCTGCCAAAGTGGAGGTACAAATCCAATACCAATTCCTTCAATACTATGTGAGCCCGGCGCTTGTCCGGAGAGAACCGCTGATTCTTTAGGTTCTACGGCTACTACATGAATGCCGCTCTTGTGTGATGAGAGCGCCTCTGTCGTGCCGTGAATTGAGTGAGCCGTACCTACCGAATGAACGAATGCGTCAATATTGCCCTCTGTTTGATTCCAGATTTCTTCCCCAAGTGAGTGATAACCAACAGCCGCATCCCGATTGTTCAGCTGATCTGTCCACCAGTGGCCGGGCCGTTGGCTGATCTCCCTTGCCTTTTCGATCATTTGTTTGATGGTATTTTCAGTAATCCCTTTTCCTTCATTGCGCATTATTGTCACGTGGGCGCCGAAGGCCTTCATCGTGAGAGCCTTCTCGTGGCTAAAGGCATCAGAAAACACTATTTCAATCTTGTATCCCTTTGCTGCGCAGACAAAGGCCAGAGATATCCCGGTCGTGCCGCCTGTGTATTCGACGACTGTTCCACCTGGAGATAGTTGATTCTTTCGTTCAGCAGCTTCAATAGCAGCGTGTGCCATGCGGTCCTTCATGCTGCCTGTTGGGTTGGCCATCTCCAGCTTCACGAAAAGGCGGCCAGATCCGCTTGGTACTATTCGTCTAAGCTCCACCAGAGGCGTGTTCCCGATAGAATCAAGGATATCCACTACAAGTGCCTCCCTTGGCCCTGCAAGCCAACCGAAACTCTATTACGCCTCTGGAGTTTTGCGCCTGACATTCATGCTATCAGGTTTCCCCGCTAACGTCTTTCTCCCGCCTGTTAGACCGGCGGGTTTGGGGGGCGAAAGCAGCTCTAAGAAAACAGTACTTCAGCCTCGGGTAATATTGAATTATTTCAATCTTCCATGCTACTTTTGCCTCCATTGGTGACTTCCTAACGCGAGAAGGACGATCAAGATTTCCACTCCAACACCCCCTACCCGTCGATCGGCTCTGTTCATGAACCTCGGAGCAGTCTTTGCTTGGTCCCTCGCTCCCCCTATGATCCGTTCTTTCGCCGGATCATTTCCCGTCAATTTCCAGAACGCTTTCCGGTACTTCGTGGCGCTCCTCTTTCTCTGGCCAGCCTTTTTCCTGACCGGAGAGCCTTCCCTTCTGCGCGATCACCTGCTCCTGCTTCTAAGAAAGGCGGGACAAATCGTGGTGATCGCCCTTGTCAATTATGCTTTCCAGGTCTGCTACACCTTCAGCCTCTTTCTCCTAGCGCCTTCCGTGATGTCTCTCCTCAGCCAGACTCAGGTGCTTTTCGGCGTCGTTTTTGCAATTCTTTTCTTTCACGACGAGCGGGCCTTTGTTCTGCGGCCTGCGTTTCTCACCGGCTTGCTCTGTGCCGTGATTGGTGTCGCGATCGTAGTGGTTGGTAGCCGGACATTCGACGGACAAAAACTCACTCTCGGTATCCTCGTCGTCCTCACGAGTGCCGCCTGTTGGGCGCTTCTCGGTTCGTTACTTAGGAAATGGGTTCCGGATGTACCGCCTCTTCTTTCCATCTGCGCGGTATTCAGCATCGTCACGCCGCTTTTCATGGTGACATACGCCTTCGCCCACCACGGAGTCCCGATTCCGGATGCCTCAGCAGGGAAGTGGCTCATGCTCACTATCTCGGGTCTTATAGCTATCGGCCTGGGGCATTCGCTTTTCTACCGGTCAATCGGAGTGCTTGGTGTGTCTGTCTCAACGAGCATTGGACTGCTCACTCCCTTGTTCGCTTCTCTGATTTCGTGTCTGGCGTTTGGAGATGCGCTCTCGGCAATGCAGCTAGCGGGGGCCGCTGCCCTTCTCGGCGGGTGTTTTCTAATCGTCCGCACTCGATTCAAGATAGCAACGACGTCCTGACATCCGGCCAGGTGTCCGCTCTATCAGGTACTCTGAGCTATCGAGAGCCGCACGCAGTTTTTGGAAGGAAATCCAAAACCACTGGACCGCGAGCAGAAGGCAGCGACAAAAGAGGCCGATAAAGCGCGCAATCAAAAAAGCTTGGCCTTCCTTCCAGTATTTCTATGGTTGGTCCTGACCCCTTGGTGCATCAAACTGCTCTTCGCTCGCGGACGCTTCCAGCCTGTGAGTGACGGATCTTTTGAGTTGGGGGCTCCAGATCAAGATCCGGAGAGCAGAGATATTATGCCGTCGAAGTTAAAGTACGCTACCGTGTCCAAGGGTCGGTCCAATGGCGTAGATGTCAGGTGTCTTCTTGTAGATCCGACAACCGAAGGCATGGCGCAAGTCGTGACAGGAACAAACCGCCTGGATCTTGCCCTCGTTTGCGAGATTCTTCGTGAAGACCATGGAAAGAACTCGCGATCTGGCGGGCCGATGCGTCCGGAGGTTCCCGTCACTCGCGAAAATCGCATCGAATACCAATATGCGCAGGCTTGTGGTGGAGATCCAAAGCGACAATGCTTGACGTCCCGACGCCAAAAACCTGGACAAACTCCGCACTTTCGATAATGTCAGCAACACGCTCCAGGGAAGCGGCGTTCGTGGGTTTCGTTGTACAATACTTGCGCCCGACCCTGTTCCGGGTCGCCAAGTGTTTCCTCGGCGCTCAGCTTCTTTTTTAATAGGTAGACTTGCCTTTTCGATCTTAAGCACTGTTGCGGTTGTCTTTTTGGCTCTATCTTTCTTTAAGACGCGCCGGTGCCGGCCTTGCCCTCTTCTTCGATGCTGTTTTCCTAGTCTTTGGCATAATCACAAAAAAACAAGCAGCTCAAGACTTCAAGAGAAAAAAACCTCATAGCAGTGACCTGCACCCATGATGGGCCCTGCGATTGCGCACTATAGCGAGTAGCGATATCATTCTCGTCTCGGATATTGACGCCGTTGGCGTTCGCGTATGATTTTTGTGACGTCACACCGAAGGCGCATTCAAGCGGTTTCCTGAATGGGAGTTCATAAACTGTAAAGACAGCGAAGGGTTGGATGGAAGGGAAATCGCGAAGAATGACTTTGCCCGTTTACGAATGGACCGCCAGGGAACCGAAAGACAAACGGTCGGACGTCTATCGGCCGCAGACCGAAGGGAGACCGATATGAACTCCAGGGAACGGGTCCTAAGCGCCTATGAAAGGAAAGGGTACGATCGGATCCCGATAAAGCATGAAGGCACCCCGGAAATAAATCGGATGCTGATCGATCACTTCGGCCTGAGGAACATGAAGCAACTCCTGAAGGTCTTGGGCGACGACTTCAGGTACGTGGAGGCGCGCTACATCGGGCCGGAGCTGAAGAAATTCGATGACGGCAGCTTCGAAGGGTATTGGGGGGAGAGGTACGCGTACTTGCAGTTCGGCAGCGGCAAGTACATGGAGTCCGTATACAAGCCGTATGCAGGCGTCTCCGAGCTTGCGAAACTCGACCGCTCACATTTCCCGTCCGCCGACTGGTTCGACTATTCGACCATAAAAGACCAATGCGAGGCCTTGCGCGAAGAATACGCCGTTTGCTACGGCGGGCCAGGTGACTTCGATTTCATAAACAGCATCTCGCGCGCCCGCGGGATGGAAGAAGTGCTGATGGACCTCATCGACGACAACGAGGTACTCAACGAATTGTTGGAGGCCCGTTTCAATTTCTACTATGAGATGCATCGGAGGGCACTCGAGGCTGCTGATGGACTCATCGACTTCGTGCACATCGGGGAGGACTTGGGGAACCAGCTGGGCCCGATGATAAACAGCGAACTGTTCGAAAAGTATTTCGCGCCACGATACATGAAGTACATGAAGATGGCCCATGGCTATGGAGCCAGGGTGATGATGCACATGTGCGGAACAGTGGATTCCTTCTTGCCTCGTCTCATTGAGATCGGCCTGGACGTACAGGACGTCGTCCAGCCAACAACTCCGGGCATGGACATCGGCAATCTTAAATACAGGTTCGGCGATCGCCTTGTATTCCAGGGATCCCTCAACGTGCAGGGCGAGATCGCCTTCGGTAGCCCCGCCGATGTCAGGAAGGAAGTAAGGCGCAGGATGGATCTTTTCCCCAAGGGTGGCCTGTTTCTGGGGCCGTCGCATGCGATTCAGCCTGGTTCCCCGCTGGAGAATATCCTTGCGATCTACGATGAGGCCGGAAGCACGGTAAAGGATATCGGCGAAAGCGTTTTGGGACTGGAAGACGAAGAGAATGATGTCAACAAGGTCAACCTGGCCAAGCTGTTCTGATGGATATACGGACGCGTTTCCGCGATACGCGGTTTTGGGCATGGGCATGACGTTTGTGCCTGAAAGGTAGCGAAATGACCGCGAATCCGTTCGTGCGCATAACGGGCCTGAGCATGGCCTTCGAGGGCGTAAACGTCATCCGCGACGCGAGCCTCAGCCTTTACCCCGGCGAAGTCTGCGCGCTGATAGGGGAAAACGGCGCGGGTAAGTCGACCTTGCTTAAAATCCTCGGTGGCATCTATGAGCCTCTCCGCGGAAGCATCGAGGTGAACGGTAAGGCCACGCCGATCCTCAGTCCGCAGAATGCCAGCGCCCTAGGCATCGCGTTGATCCATCAAGAGCCTCTGGCCTTCCCCGACCTGACGGTGGCCGAGAACATTTTCGTCGGGGCTGAGCCGAGAAAATGGAAGTCAGGCTGGGTAGACTGGAAGACCATGTATCAGCGGACCCGGGAGGTGCTCGGGGCGCTCGACATAAAGCTTGAACCGACGTCCAGGATGCACGGGCTTTCGGTCGCCGACAGGCAGATGGTGGATGTGGCTGCTGCGTTGACGCAAAATGCCAGGCTCCTGATGATGGACGAGCCGACCTCATCGCTCACCCCGAACGAGGTGGAGCGGCTATTCACGATCATCCGCAGGCTGCGTGGCCAGGGAGCCTCGGTCGTTTTTGTCAGCCATCGTCTGGAGGAGATATTCGAGATCGCCGACAGGATCGTAGTGATGAGGGATGGGGAAGTCGTGGGCGAGCGGCTGCCCAACCAGACCAACACCGACGAGATAATACGGATAATGGTCGGACGTTCGCTTGATGCCATGTACGAAAAACCGAAGGTGAATCCAAGGGAAGAGAATGCGCTTGAAGTGCGGAACCTGCATTCCCATGGCCATTTCCGGGACATTTCCTTTCAATTAAAAGCAGGGGAGATATTGGGACTGGCGGGACTGGTCGGCTCCGGGCGCAGTTCCCTGGCGAAGGCGCTGTTCGGCATCCTTGGCATTGACAGCGGAATCGTCAGAGTCGGAGGAAGGGTTGTCGCGATCAGAAGCTCCCACGACGCGATCGGAAACGGCATCGCCTATATCCCCGAGGACAGGCAGCACCAGGGACTGTTGATGCCCGCAAGCGTAACGCAGAACATCAGCCTTTCCGCCTTGTCCCGGCTTTCGCGTCATGGCTGGACGAACAGTGCAGTCGAGCGAACGAAGGCTCTCGGGTTTGTCGAGCAGTTGAAGATCGCGCTGCATTCCGTCGATCAGCAGGTCGCGGAGCTTTCGGGGGGAAACCAGCAAAAAGTGGTGCTTTCGAAGTGGCTCCTGAACAATCCGAGAATCATCATCCTCGACGAGCCGACTCACGGGATCGACGTGGGTGCCAAGGCGGAGGTGCATCATCTCATGGCAAAACTCGTTTCGGAGGGCATCGCGATGCTTATGATCTCGTCGGAGCTCCCCGAAGTGATCGCCATGAGCGACAGGGTGCTCGTGATGCGCGAGGGATCGATCGTCGGAAGGTTTGACAGAGCTGAAGTGTCGCAGGAGCGTATCATGGCCGCGGCTACGGGGCAACTGAGATGACGAGAGGTGAGGGATCGCGCATCGTACGTTTCGGCAGCCTGTCGTCTGTTACAGCTCGCGCGACAAAGAAAGCGTTCGGATGACTAAATCTGGAGTCGGAAAGCGGAGCGGGAAGCGCCACTACGGTCTGCTCCAGGTCCGCGAATTGCGGGCCATCGCTTTACTGGTCATAGTGGTCGTCGGGACCTATCTCATCCAGCCACGGTACCTCAACCCGAACAGCTTGCGCAGCATCCTCATCTGGATTCCGCTGGTGGCGATAATCGGCATGGGAGAGATGATGGTCATCATAATCCGCGGCATAGATGTCTCGGTCGGTTCGATTGTCGGCCTCGCGGGACTCACGGTCGGCATGCTTTTCCGGGACGTGCCCGGGTTTCCGGTCTTCCTGGCGGTGATTCTCAGCATTCTCATCGGGCTCGCCCTCGGCTCGCTGAACGGCGCCATCATCTCCAGGGCGCATGTCCCTGCCGTAATCGTCACCCTTGGTGGGTTGTCGGCTTACAGGGGCATCACGTTTCTCATCACCCGCGGGAGCCAGATAGACGGCAATTACATCCCCAAGAGTCTGATACGGTGGTCGCAATTAGGACCATTCGGGATACGAGAGGTGCCGTGGATCGTGGTCATCGTCCTGGCGATAGCCCTGCTCACTTGGGTGATCTTCCACTACACACGGTTGGGGCGTGACATATACGCGCTCGGAAGCAATCCGGAGGCGGCGCGGCTTCGGGGAGTCGCAGTCCAGCGAGTGACGTTCTTCGCGTACGCCTTCACCGGGGCCCTGTCGGGCCTCGTGGGGCTGCTGTACTCCTCTCGCTTCGGCTTCCTCAATCCCGGGCAAACAGGCGTAGGCATGGAAATGACCGTAATCGCGGCGGTGGTGATCGGCGGAGTCAGCCCCTTTGGAGGTTCGGGATCGGTCCTCGGCGTCCTGTTGGGATGCCTGCTGTTGGGGGCGGTCAACGTCGCGTTGGCCGTCCTGGGCATCGCCGGCGCGTGGCAGCTCGCGGTCTATGGTGCCGTGATTCTGCTGGCCGTAGCTTCCGACGCCGTTTTCCAGGTCGGTCTGCATCGGGCCGACCGCAGCGAGTGAGCCCGTCATGAGCTGGAAAAAACGTAACGCAGGTGGGCGCGACGAACCTGTCGTAGAGGGCGGATCACGAAGCGAGGCCGTCCGGGTCGTGATGACTCGGCTCCGGCCCGTCGGCCCGGAGATCGTCGTCACTTTACTGTTGATAGTGGGATTCGGTGTCAGCAGTGCCTTGTCGCCGTTTTTTCTGGACGCCGATTTCCTTTTCCGCCAGGCGCTGCTGTACATGGAAATCGGCATAATCGCGCTTGGCGAGACGTTCGTCATGATCAGCGGCAACCTCGATCTGTCGATAGCCGGCAACCTCGCGATGGTGGCGTGCGTGAGCGCCTTCCTCCACGGCCAGGTCGGCATACCCATGGAGTACTGCGTTGCCATCGGTCTGGTGCTCGGGACCGCCGCGGGCGCGCTGAATGGCTTCTTTGTGGCGACCCTGGGGCTGCCGTCGCTTACCGTAACGATCGCTACCATGGCGCTCTACCGCGGAATCGGGCAGATCCTGCTCGGGGACCATTCGATCCAGAAATTCCCGTCGTGGTTTCTCGGCATAGACCGCAAGGTCATCCCGGGCACGCCGATTCCGGCGCCCTTCCTGATCTTTCTCTTGATTGCGGTCGTGCTTGGTCTCGTGCTCCATTTCACAGTGTTTGGACGATGGGTTTATTCGATCGGGATCAGCTCGAAGGCCTCGTACTACTCCGGCGTTCCAACGCGGCGCGTCAAGATGGCTTTATTCACGCTCTCGGGTTTTCTGGCGGGATTTGCTGGCCTGATGCTGGATTCGAGACTCCTGGTCGCGCGGTATGACCACGGCACCGGCTGGGAATTGCAGGCCATCACCGCGGTGGTCCTTGGTGGAGTATCGATCAGCGGAGGGCGGGGAACGGCATTCGGGACGGTCGTTGCGCTGTTACTGATCGCGGTTATCCAGACCGGGATGGGAGTCGCGAACGTGAAGGTCGAAAGCCAGCTCGCCGTCATTGGGGCTTTGCTCGTGGCGTCGGTGCTGCTTTCAAACGTCCTTGGCGTCGGGAAAAAACGGTAGGTAAGGAGTGTTTTTGCGCGATGCGCGAAACGGTGCTTCATCCGAGTGCTCGACCATGTTTGGCCAAGGGAGGAGAAGGGCTGCCTTGACTGCGTCCTTGCTTCAGCCATATGTTGGCACGCAGCCAGTGCAGTCACCGGAAAGGAGGCGCTTGCATTGGGTTTGGCGTTCCTGCAGACCTCTTCGTAGAAGAGGAAAGTTTGTGAATCCATGGAGGTATTTCGCATGAAACGAAACATAACGATTGTTGCCGTGCTGGCAGTTTCCTTGGCGCTCTGTGGCTCCGCCTTTGCCCAGAGCAAAGGGCTGCGCATCGCCTACATCCCGCAGAATACGGGCAATCCGTATTTTGAGCGCATTAACTTCGGTTTCCAGCAGGCGGCCAAACAACTGGGTTGCCAGGTGACGTTTACGGCCCCGGCGACGGCGGACGCGACCGCGCAAATCCCGTTCATCCAGGAGCAGGTCCAGCGCGGCATCGATGTGCTTGCAATCCAGGCCAACAGTGTCGACGCGCTGGATACGATACTCGATGACGTGCGGAGCAAAGGTATCATCGTCATTGCTGTCAACGCTGACATCACGGCGAACGAGTCGCATCGCGATGCGGCGATACTGGCGGTGGATTTCGACAAAGTGGGCCGGCAACTGCTGGACAGTGTTTATTCGCACCTGAACGGGAAAGGGAATTTCGCGATCCTGAGCGCGACCACCGACGCTCCGGCCCAGAAGCACTGGATCGAGGACCAGGGTGGCATCAAGGACCTCCTGAAGAATGATCCCAAGTACGGGAACCTCAAACTGCTCGATCTGGTATACGGCAATGACGTGCCGGAGAAGAGCTCGACGGAAGCGGAGGCCCTCCTGACCAAGTATCCCGAGATGAACCTCATTTTGACGCCGACCACCGTGGCAGAGGCATCGGCCGCGCAGGTTGTTGAGTCGGCCGGTGTCTACCCCGGCGGACCGAACGCCACGGGCGGTGGCGTGATCGTATTCGGGACGGGGACTCCAAACCAGATGCGGCCCTTCATCAAGTCCAATGTGATCAAGGACTTCGTGCTTTGGGACCCCGCCAAGATGGGCATAGCGACGGTGTATCTCGCCGTCGGGTTGAAGAGCGGCAAAATCAAGCTCGGCAACGGTAACACATTCGCCGTTCCCGGCATCGGCACGCTGAAGTTCAACCAGAACAATCTGGCGATCGTCGGTAACCTTGATACCTTTAATGCGGGCAATATAGACCAATTCTCCTTCTAGGGCGCGAAACGCGGCATCAGGGCGGGTATCTCCAGATATATTGCCGCCAGCGATGGGGTAGGACAGCGACGTTCCGAGAAACTTGTGCCGGGCTCTCGAGCGTCCTGTCCTGCTTCTGGGGACCGCAGGAGCGGGGGGAAATCTGCATCGACGGGAGGCGGCGCCACATCTCAAAACCAAGCGACGCGATTCGCGCTGGGATCGCCTACGTTCCCGAGGACCGGCAGCACAAGGAGACGGCGCGGGGCATCGTCGCGACCCGCGCGAAACCGGGGGGCAGACCCGCGGGCCTGACCCTAAAAAGCGCATGAGAGGTGTAGGCAATGGAACTGTGGGAGCGGGAGCTCGAGGCCCTCGGCGAGAGGCTCGCCAAGGGTGATATTCGGGTAGACAACATTGTCGACAAGCTCAAACGCCAAGTGGTTGAGCTGCCCTCCTGGGCGGTCGGCAATTCTGGAACCCGCTACGGAACATTTCGTAACAAGGGGGCCGCCCGGACCATCTGGGACAAGATCGAGGACTGTGCGGAAATCAACCGGGTGGTCGGCATCAGCCCCGTCATGGCGAGCCACGTCTCCTGGGACAAGACGGAGGACGGAAAATTCGAGCCGGTCCGCAAGTACGCTGCCGACAGAGGCCTTCGAATCGGGACGGTGCATCCCAACACATTCATGGGCCAACAGTATCGATTCGGCAGCGTGTGTAGTCCGTACGAAGAGGTGCGGCGCGGAACAGTAGCGCATTTCGTTGACTGTGTAAGAATTGCGCGAGAGATGGGTTCCAAAACGATCGGCATCTGGCTGGCGGACGGAACGAATTACCCAGGGCAGGACTCCCTGCGCGAACGCAAGAGGCGCCTATTTGACGGGCTGCAGGCTCTGTACGATGCCCTTGATCCCGAGATGACCCTCCTGGTCGAATACAAGCCCTTCGAGCCTTCCTTTTACACGACTGATCTCATGGACTGGGGCATGTCGTTCCTGGTCGCTTCCCGACTGGGCGGTCGCGCAAAGGTTCTCGTGGATCTGGGGCACCACTTGCCGTCGGCGAATGTTGAACACATCATTGCTATCCTTCTTGACGAACGGAAGCTCGGAGGTTTCCATCTGAATGCGCGAAAGTATGCCGACGACGATCTCATGGCGGGCTCTGTGAACCCCCTCGAGCTGTTTCTCATCTACGACCAGATTGTGGAGGCGGACTTTGACGGAGTCCCCCATTCCGTCACGTATATGCTCGATCAATCGCACAACATCGAACCAAGCATCGAGGGCATCATAAAATCTCTGATGAATGTTCAAACGGCCTATGCAAAGGCTCTGCTGGTCGACCGCCGCGCCTTGCGTGAAGCTCAGGCGGCGGGAGATGTGATGCTCGGCAACGAAATTGTGATGAATGCGTATGAAACAGACGTGCGTCCCATTCTCTCGAAGGTTCGAACGGAGATGGGACGGGATGTGAATCCGCTCATTGCGTACCGCAGAAGCGGATATGCAAAAAAGATCGCCGAGACGCGGATGGACACCGGTATCGGTACCCTCGGAGGAGCGTGATCGAATGACGCCCAAGGGGAGAGTCCTCGCGGCGCTTCGACGGCAAGAACCGGACCTCGTGCCTCATTTCGAATGGATTCTGAATGCGAAAGTGCGGCACGCACTGACCGGTCTTGCGTCTGAACTGGACTTCATTGAACAAATGGACCTCGATGGAATTGCCGTCGGTACGGACATGAGGCAAGAGGCTATCGAGAGCAAACACCATCGGGACGAGTGGGGCGTTATCAGGGTTTCATGGGACGAATACCCCAACGCGGTCGGACATCCGGTGGCGTCGCGAGGGGATCTCGATAATCTGAAGATCCCTGACCCCGACGCTGAGTATCGGTTCGACAGCTTCAAGGCCGCAATGAAGCGCTTCGGCGACGAACGAGCCGTGATTATCAGGCTCAGGGATGTGTTCTCGCAGCCTCGCGACCTCATGGGTTATTCGAACTTCCTCGCGGGCTTTTATGCGGAGCCGGACCTTGTGCAGGAGCTCATGCGCATATCCGTTGATTACAACACCCGCCTTGCCAGGAATGCTCGTGAGCTTGGCGGCGAGATCATTGTCGTTGGCGATGACATTGCCAGCAGCGATGGTCTTCTCATCAGCCCGGATATGTACCGCAGCCTTGTCCATCCTCATTTCAGGCAGCTGATCCGCAACTTCAAGGATCTGGGATTTCTCGTTATCAAGCACACCGACGGTAACATCATGGCCGTCATGGATGAGCTAGCAGAGTCCGGGATCGACTGCATTGATCCGATCGACCCGCTCGGAGGGATGGACATCGCGGTCGTGAAGTCTCGTTACGGCGACAGGCTTGCCATCAAAGGAAACGTTGATTGCGTGAAAACCCTCGTCTCCGGAACGCGTGCCGAGGTGCGGGAAGCGGTAAGAACCTGTATTCGTGATGGCGGCATCGGCGGCGGTTACATCATTTCTTCGAGCAACTCGATTCATGCGGGAGTTGACCCCGAATTGTACAGGATTTTTCTCCAGGCACGACTGGAGTTTGGACGGTATCCTCTCGACCAGGAAGCGCTCGGGAGGGAAGGAATATGAGCGGGGGAGCTCGATTCATCGCGTTCGATCTCGGGGCATCCAGCGGACGCCTCGTTGTCGGGGAGGTCTCCAGCAACGCGTTCACCCTCCGCGAGATTCACCGATTCGACAACGTCCCTGTGACGCTTCGCGGCCATCTGTACTGGGATTTTCCGGCTCTGTACAAGGAATTGCTCGCCGGCCTACGCGTCTACCGTGAGCTGTATGGCAGCACGAGCCACGGTATTGGCGTAGATACATGGGGATGCGACTTCGGTCAGCTCGATCGCAACGGAGACCTCGTTCGGCTACCGCATCACTATCGAGATTCTCGAACGCAACAAACCCCCGAGATCATCGCACGCGAGTTCGGCAAGCGGCCTCTTTACCAGCGCAACGGCATTCAGTTCCTTGTGTTCAACACTCTCAATCAGTTGATTGCGATGCGGCGCGGCGCTGACCCTACGCTGGAGATAACTGACTCGGTCCTTTTCATGCCGGATCTGTTTCACTTTTTCCTTACAGGAAGAAAGGCGGCGGAGTTCACGTTGAGCTCGATATCCCAGTTGTACAACGTCCACGGTGGTGTTTGGGACTCGGAGGTCTGCCGAGCGTTCGACATCCCCATGAGCTTGTTTCCCCAGATCGTACAGCCGGGAAGTTCTCTCGGAGAGCTAGACGCACTTGTTTCGCAAGAAACGGGCGTATCGTCGCCCGTGATTCTTCCGGCCACGCATGACACAGCTTCCGCCGCGGTGGCCGTGCCTTCCGACAGGGGAAAGGTCGCGTTCATCAGTTCCGGAACCTGGTCGATCGTTGGCCTCGAAATCGAGCGACCAGTGATGAACGACGAAAGTTTCAGGATGAGTGTGTCGAACTCCGGGGGGGCCTTCGGCAAAACACTCTATGTCAAGAACGTGATGGGACTCTGGATCATCCAGCAGTGCAGAGAGGTGTGGCACAAAGAGGGGAAGCGCCTGAGCTTCGACGAAATCATCCGTGCCGCCGAAAGCGCTTCCGACCCGGTCGTCCATATCGACCCGGACCACGACCGCTTCCTCAACCCAGGAGACATGGTATCCGAGGTTGTCGCGGCTCACGTGTCCGCGGGAGGCCGGGAAATCCCGCGCGACGACGTGGGGGCAATAGCTCGCCTGGTGTTTGAAAGCCTGGCGCTGAAGTATCGCTATACCCTGGACAAACTGACTCGGGCAGCTGCCGCGGAGGTCGACACGATTCACACCGTCGGGGGAGGGTCGCGGAATCGCCTCCTGAATCAGTTCACGGCAAACGCAAACAATCTCCCGGTTGTCACTGGGCCTGTGGAGGCCACGGCCATCGGAAATATCGCCGTGCAGGCGATCGGAACCGGCGTGCTTTCTTCTCTTTCGGAGGCCCGGTCCCTTATTCGACAGGCGTTTTCCGTCGAGGTACTCCTGCCGACTAATGTTCGGAAATGGGATGCCAAGTATTCGCAATTTCTCCGCAACACCGAACTGGCCACCCCATAACCTCACAAGCTCAAAGCTGCTTGCGCGTCGTGGCCCACGACTTGTGCGGGTTTGTTAGCAAATATCGACTTTCTGCCACCGAATGGATTCGTCCCACTCAGAGAATGACAGCTGCTCCTTCTTCCAGTAGTACTTTATCCTGTCGTTGCGCCAGTGCGAATAAATGTCTTCCCAGGTCGTCACTTCGTAGTGTGGCAAGAGAGATCCCGGCTCGATCTCCTCAGTTGTCGATTGAAACCGGTAGTCGCATGACAGTCGAATCACATTGCCTAATGTATTCGGCAGTGCTTTGTGCACTGTATAGCTAGTAAAGGTCAGAACATCTCCGGCGTCATAGTCGTTTTCAAGCCATTCATGCTCGTTGTTGCACAGCCATGCCTCCAGGCCGCCCGCGCCGTCAGCTGCCTTGACCGGTAGCAGCCCGTCCTTGTTGGAGCTCCGTAGGACGCACAGACCGCCAAGCTCCCGCGGACAGTCTCCCAGAGGAAACCAGCATGTCCATACGTTCTTGGTTCCCTGAATGTGGATGAAGTCCTGATGGGGCGGGGTCGGAGCTAAGCGGGGGTCCGGGAGCATCACCCTGGCAATATTACGAGGATGAGGTAGCACGCGGTCGCCGACCAGCAGACGGTAAATGGAGATCAGCTTGGGGTGGTGCGGCAGGCTGTGGAAAAGCTCCAGTCTCTGCACGTCGGCGTACGCTTCCAGCGAGATTCCAACCCCGCGCTTTGCGTTCCCTGCGTCGAAGAGAGCCTTTATCGCTTCCCAGTTGCCAATGCCGTCGATGAGATTTGAGTCAGGATCCACCCACCCGTATTTTCTGCACACTTCCAGTATCTGGCGCCTTAGCTCCAGTACAAGATCTCCGGGAAGCAGGCCCTTGAAGTAGAGATAACCTTCTTCCGCTGCGCGCGCGCAAAGTGCGTCGGGCTCGTTCAGTAAGTCAGTAGAATCTACGAAACCCGTCAAATTTACACTCATGGGGCAGGCCTCCGTACAGGGGTGGGATCGTTGCCATAAGATGTAAAGTAGTCACCAGGGGTTTGAGCCGTCAACCACGGCCGGCGTTTTGCGGAGCCGGACTGGCTCTACGATAAGAGCCTGTCCGCCCTGGGAGGGCAAGCTAGTCGACGAAGCTGTTGGGGCTGCCACCAATGGATGACGGCATGGGGGAGGCTCCCGTGCGTAGGGTTTCAGCTGGCCAGAGTAATCCGCCTTACCCCTCCTCTTGCAGTTTGGAGATTATGTAATATTCCACTGTCGTCCCACACGTTAGATCCGAACCAACGACCGGGAGTTGAACACCGCCACACACGCTGTTGATCCAGGACACGGTCAGATTCTCGTCCTAAGGGTCTAGTTGTCCCATGAGAATCGAGGGACGCCATAGAGGCTCGCCATCTGTGGCCTTGCTCTTGTGGCGTTTACACGCGACAACTACCTGACACAGTGGGGAACCTTCAACGGGAACCAAGACCAATTTCGCCGCTGAGGTCCCAGTCCATACTGGCTGCCGACGTAGGTAATACAACGTTTATTGGAGGTGTGGGAGGTCTAATCTCGACAATCGGGGGGGCGTGCTCTTCATTAGTTTCTTTCTTCACCTTGCGCTTAACGCACGTCTGATTCTAAATAGGATGTTGCTAGTCGCCGTCTTGATGTTTTATTCTAACCGGTCGCTCAAAACATCGAACATGAACGAATTTTGCTACGAAAAGCATGTCTTAAACGAGGGCACGGAATCTAGTCCTCGGCGAAGCTCAGGCCGGGCTTGCGAGCAAGCGAGTCAATCAGTGCATCTCTGGCGATTAGCGCGAGAGACAGTCGCTGCGAAAGAAGCAATTCTGGTCCGCAGTCCAAGCTGCTTCGCGGCAGCAGTGCTCTGAAGGAGTATCTCATGCCATTGAGCGCAATGTGGTGGCGAAAAGCCCGGGAAATCGTCGAGGACAGGATTGTCAGCGACCCTGAGACCCTCAAGCCCTACGGCCGCGACGAGTTCCCCCTAAACGTGTACGAGTCGGCGCCCGAGGCGGTCGTCAAGCCGATCGACGAGCATGAGACGGCACAGATCGTCAGGCTTTGCAGTAGCGAGAATGTCCCCCTCACTGTACGAGGAGCAGGGACTGGTCTTGCCGCTGGGTGCGTCCCCTCCCCTGGAGGAATCGTACTCTCCATGGAGCTACTGAATAAGGTGGTCGATACCGACCCTGCAAACCGCACCATCACCGTGCAGGCAGGGGTCACCCTAAAAAGGCTCTATGAAGAAGTGGAGAAGATGTCCCTCTATTTCCCGCCCCACCCAGGAGACGAGGGAGCATTCATCGGCGGAGCCGCGGCGGCAAATGCCGGCGGCGCAAGGGCAGTGAAGTACGGCACGGTGCGGCGGTTCGTTCTTGGCCTTCAGGTTGTGCTGGCCAGCGGCGACATGCTGGAGCTGGGCGGCAAGTTCATCAAGTCTAGCACTGGTTACGATCTCATCGACCTAATGATCGGTTCCGAGGGCACTCTGGGAGTGATCACGCGTGTCACCCTGAGTCTCCTGCCGCAGGTAGGATCGGTGCAGACGCTCGTCGCGCCTTTTCGAACGGTTGAGGAGGCTATAGGTGTGGTTCCCGCTATGTTTGCTAGGGGCATCATGCCTTGCGCAGTCGAGTTTGTCGGACATTCCGTGATCCGCTGCGCGGAGCGCCTCGTGAACAAGAGCTGGCCGGTCAGGGAAGGAACTGCCTCGCTCATGATCATCGTCGACGGCAGGAACCAGGAGGATACAGACGCTCAAGCAGAGGCTCTGGGCGGAGTTCTCGATTCAGCCGGTGCACTCGATGTCCTAATCACAGACAGCAGGCAGAGGCAGGCAGAAATCCTCGAGATCAGGAGCATGCTCTACGAGGCTCTCCGTCCCGCAACTGTTGAAATGTTCGACATCTGTGTCCCCCGCTCGGAAATAGCAGGTCATGTCCTCTTCGTCCAGGGTTTGGAAGAACGCCTGGGCGTCTCGATTCCGACCTACGGCCACGCGGCGGACGGAAACGTCCACAGTCACTGCGTGCGCGGCCCGCTCCTCGATGGTGCCTTCGGCCCGGATCTGCCTGACTGGCGAGAAAGCAGCAGGGAGGTGCGCGATGCGATCTATCAGGACGTTGTGAAACGCAAGGGTGTGATCTCGGGCGAACACGGCATAGGCTTAGCAAAGAAGGAGTACCTTGCGCGAAATCTGAGCGCCGCTCACCTTGGCGCCCTGCGGTCGATCAAAAGCGCCTTGGATCCTAACAACATCCTCAACCCGGGAAAAATCTTTGACATAGAAGAGGATGGCGGGAAGAACGGCGCGTGAGCAGCGACGGCCGGCCCAAAGAGCGGGATGGCATGGGCTTGCGGGAGATTCCGGAAAGCCCTTGGCCAGGGATGTGAAATCTCAGACAGCTCAACAAGTAAGAGGTGTGCTTTTCCTGAAGTACCCACTCGACACCAGTCTTTCATCTCGGGACTTACGCTAACGGCTGCGAACTTACCCCTTGAGCTATCGGGTAGGAAGTCCAGAAACCGGCCCCTATCAAGCAACGTGAGCACAATCCTCTATTCCTCTCTCACTGCTAGCGGCTTGTTGGCTATTACTCTGTCGCTTTCTAACCCTTCTCGACAGAAGGACCCTGCGTGAAACCCTGGGGGCTGCTCTTGATCTTGGTGGATGAAAAATGAAAAGGGGCATACCCTTCGGTTGCTAAAACAACCCAACGGGTTACCGAAGGAGGAACGTATGCCCGCAGAGAAGTTTACGCGCATTTGGGGAGATGATGCAACGTCCGAGGAGCTGCAGGGAACGATCGAAAAAATCGCTCGTGAGGGGGCGCGAAAGTTGCTTCAGGCGGCCCTGGAGGCAGAGGTAGAGGAGCACCTTGGCCAGTATCAGCAGCTTCGAGATGAGGATGGGCATCAGGTGGTGGTGCGAAACGGTCATGCACCGCGGCGAGTGGTATTGACGGGAGTGGGCGCGGTAGCAGTACGACGGCCACGGGTAGACGAACGAGCGGCCAAGGGGAAACAGGGCCATCAGATATTCACCAGTGCCATACTTCCGAAGTTTCTGCGTCGGAGCCCAAGCTTGGAAGGGGGCTTGGCGACGCTGTACCTCAAGGGGGTGAGCACCAACGACTTCTCTACGGCCTTGGAAGCCATTATGGGGGAAGCAGCGGCGGGACTCTCTGCTTCAACGATCAGCAAGCTGAAGCAAATCTGGGAAGCAGAGTATGAGGCATGGCGAAAGAGGCCGCTAGAAAGCGAGGAGTACCCATACATATGGGCTGACGGGGTGTACTTCAATGTTCGCCTTGAGGAGGAAAGGAGCTGCATCCTAGTGGTGATTGGTGCCAATTATCAGGGGAAAAAGGAATTGCTGGCCGTTCGGGATGGATACCGCGAAAGCGAACACAGCTGGAAGGAACTGCTTCTGGAGCTGAAGAGCCGCGGACTGCAGACAGATCCCAAACTGGCAATTGCCGATGGGGCGCTGGGCTTCTGGAAAGCCCTTCCTCAGGTATATCCCACAACGAAGGCTCAACGCTGCTGGCAGCACAAAACCGTGAACATTGTAGACAAGATGGCAAAGAGCGTTCGAGGGAGAGCGGCAGCGATGATCCGCGACATCTACATGGCCGAGAGCAAAGCCTCTGCACTGAAAGCCTACAAGCTGTTCTGTGATTCTTTTCAAGACAAATACCCCAAGGCCGTCGCATGCCTACAAGGGGATGAGGAAGCACTTTTCACTTTCTACGAGATGCCTGCCGCTCACTGGCAGCACATTCGAAGCACGAACGTCATCGAGAGTGTCTTTGCTACTGTGCGACTCCGAAGCGCTAAGACGAAAGGCTGCGGCACACGCGTAGCGACGTTGACCATGGTTTTCAAACTCATGCAGGAAGCGCAAAAGAATTGGCGTCGTCTAAATGAGTGGAAGAAGCTTGAGCTGGTCCGCGCTGGACGGAAGTTTGTCGATGGTGTCCTTCAGGAGGACTTGGTGGCATAGGAGCTAATCCG
>Ga0326727_10011574_pt1 | contig 20455 bp, 18 predicted proteins | sample MB2enrmetagenome_FD_207643 | JGI IMG/M metagenome (GOLD analysis project Ga0326727, IMG submission 207643) | Lab enriched peat soil microbial communities from McLean, Ithaca, NY, United States - MB29MY | ecosystem: Environmental > Terrestrial > Soil > Wetlands > Peat | place: USA: New York...
ACCGTTTACGGTCAGGGTGAAAGCGCTCTAGCCCTTGGAACCCACTTTCATTTAATGGGGTGCAGGGGCCTTTGGCCCCTGCCGGGTCCAGGGCAGCGCCCTGGTGGAGCGCGAGGCGAAGCCTCGCTAGGAACGAGTCAATCTCTCCGCCGGTTGGTATCAGCCCGGTCAGGCCGCCGGTGCGACGCTCCGGCGCCGGCGCAGCCAGCCCAGGGTGCCCAGTCCGGTCAGCATGGCCACCAGACCGGACGGTGCCGGCGCGGGGAACGGATCGGCGAAGGTCTGGCCCACGATGAAGTTGCCGGTGACCGTGCGGTCGCCGAGATTTGCGTTCACCAGCTGGATGTCGAGCGCGTCGGTGGCGATGCTGTACGGGCTCGCCTTGGTCTGCTGATCCAGCGTGATGGTCACGCCGTTCTGATTGTACAGCACGTCGTTCGCCGGGGCGGCGCCCTGGAAATTCAGCGTGCCGTAGTTCACCAGGCTGCCACCGATCGTCAGGTAGCCGAAAGTGGCGCCACCCGAGGCCGACACGGCCGACGGCAGCACCTCGCTCCAGTTGGCGGTGGAGGTGACGTTGGTCGCCGACACGGTCAGGTAGGCCACGTGCTCGTAATTCCCGGTCCACGGCAGCGTTTGGGACGATGGCGCAAAACCGACCAGCGTGAAGCTGGTCGAAACGACATCGGAGAAGCCATGCGCCGAGACGGTGGTGCCGGTGGACCCGCCCGAGGCGTCCGAGGTGAGAGTGGACTCGGAGGCGTACAGAGTCGGCCCGCCGGAACCGAACGGGTAGGCCGGGTTGGACACGCCGATCAGCACGGTCTGGTTCGCCGACCAAGCGGTGGCCGTGACGTTGTAGCCCTGGCTGCCGCTGCCGGACGCGTCGGTGACCGGGCCGAACCCGGAAGTGACGCCGCCCGAGAGGAACGACGTCTCCGCCCCGAACGCGAAGCTGGAGGGGCTGAGGGCCCCGGCCTGCGCGGGCAGGGCGGGAAGCAGGAGCAGCGGAAAGGCGGCGATGCGGGACGCGTTCATTGTTGAGAACCTCACCTCGTTGCTGGGATGGTGCCCAAAACATGTTGCGGTACGATGAAAACCGACACCGATCCGGACACCGGGTTGCGGGCGGTTACTGGCGTACTCGAACCGATCTTGCAAGATTTGGTGGGCGTAATGGCTGTGATAATTCGATGACGGAATAGACGGTACCGCAACTGCATGCGCAGCCATTTCCCGCCATCCTGCGGTAACGCAGCGTTAAGACCCCGGGACTGGGGTCGAATGACCCTTCGGCTCTTGGCGGGTCTGCAGCAGAACTTGCCGGAAAGCCGGCATCACTGACCGCGGCGCCTCGCCAGCCCCCGGGCCACTGCGCGCAGATCGAATCCGCCAAGCATCTGTCCGGCCGCACCGTAGGCGGCGAGGCCGGACGAAACCAACAGCGCCAGTGCCGCCCAGCGCAACCCGTGCGCAGCAGGAATGGCGAGGAACAGCGTGTGCTCCACCCCCCACAGCACGGCGCACATCGCCAGCCCCGCCACCAGCATGCGCGGCACCCTGCGGCGCAGCCCGGCATCGGCGGCCAGGTGGCCACGCTTGTGCAGCAGCCAGGCCAGCAGCCCCACGTTGAACCACGCCGCCAGCGAGGACGCGGCCGGCGGCCCCATATGCTGCAGGGGCCCCATGAGAGCGAAATTGAGTGCCAGGTTCACCGCCACCGCCGCCGTGCCGGTCCATACCGGGGCGCTGGTGTCGCCGCGGGCAAAGAAGGCCGGGACCAGCACTTTCACCAGGACAAAAGCCGGTAGCCCGACGGCATAGGCTGCCAGGGAGTCGGCTGAGCGGGCGGCATCCTCGGGGGTAAACGCGCCGCGGCCAAAAAGGACGGAAATAACCGGCAGCGCGGCCACCAGCAGCGCCAGGGCGGCTGGCAGAGTAAGCATGAGCGCATACTCGATCGCCCGGTTCAGCGTGCCCACGGCCTGTTCCGGCCGGTCGGTGCGCACTTCCCGCGACAGGGTCGGCAACAGCGCCGTGCCCACCGCGGCACCGATCACGCCAAGCGGCAACTGGTTTACCCGGTCGGCGTAGTAAATGACCGAAACGGTGCCGGCCGGCAGCAGGCCGGCAATAAAGGCGTCGACCGCCAGGTTGAGCTGGATCACTCCCGACCCCAGCAGCCCCGGCGCCATGCGACGGAACAGCGTGCGCATCTGCGGGGTCAGGCGCGGGCGGGGGATATGCAGCTGCATGCCGGCGCGGACCACCGCCCAGTACAAAAGTAAAAGCTGGGCGACGCCGGAGACGCTGACGCCCCATGCCGCGGCGTGTCCCGCTGTCGGCACGATTCCGGGCAAGGCCAGCATGAAGCCGATCGAGACGGCATTATAAATCAGCGGCGCCGCGGCGGCGGCGGCAAACCGGTCCAGCCCGTTGAGCACGCCCGACAGCAACGCGGTCAGGCAGATCAGCGGCATATAGGGGAAAGTAATCCGGCCCAGCTCCACCACCAGCGCGAATTTTTCCGCGTTGCCGGTGAAGCCCAAGGCGTAAAGTCCCATGATCTGGGGCATGAACATTTCGGCCAGCACGGTCAGGCCGACCAGCCAGAACGCCATCACCGCGATTGCCTGCTCGGCGAAGCGGCGGGCGGCATCCGGGCCGTCGGTGGCGAGCAGGCCGGCGAAACCGGGCACGAAGGCGGCGTTGAAGGCGCCCTCGCCGAACAGGCGGCGGAACAGATTGGGCAGGCGGTTGGCCAGGAAGAATGCATCCGCCACCGGACCGGCACCGAGCAGCGCAGCGATCAGAACGTCGCGGGCGAAACCCAGGATGCGGCTGGCCATGGTCCAGCCGCCGACGGTGAGAATGCCTTGGAGCATTGGGATGCTCTAACCCAGTCATCCGTGCGTCGCCAGCCGGGGCGCAGCCCCTGGACTTGCTTACTCATCCTTCCGCGGCCGGGACAACAACAGCTCCATCGCCTGCGCCAGAGTCAGCTTGCCGGTGACCACATCGGCCACAGCGGAACAAATCGGCAGGTCGGCGCCCATTTCCGCCGCCCGCGCCACCAGTGCCGGCGCCGTCGTCACGCCTTCGGTCACCGCGTCGCGCCTTCCCAGCACATCCTCCAACCGCTCGCCGCGGCCCAGCGCGAGGCCGAGGCTGAAATTGCGGCTGCCTGCCCCGGCGCAGGTCAACATCAGATCACCCAGGCCGGAAAGTCCGGCCACGGTATCGGCCCGGCCGCCCAGCGCCACCGCCAGCCGCGCCAGCTCGGCGAGGCCCCTGGTGACCAGGGCGGCGCGGGCGTTTTCGCCTAACCCGGCGCCGATCACCGCGCCGGCGGCAATGGCCACCACGTTCTTGGCGGCTCCGCCGACCTGTGCCCCTACCGGGTCGTCATTGCCGTAGATGCGGAAGCACGGCGTGCCCAGCGACTCGGCCACCGCCGTGCGCACCGCCGGGTCGGACGAAGCGGCCACGGTGGCGGCGGGCAGACCGGCGGCGACCTCGTGGGCGAAATTGGGGCCGGTGAGCACTGCCGCGGGTCGGCCGGGCTGCAACTCGGCCAGCACTTCCAGCGGCAGGCGCCTGGTAAGCGATTCGACGCCTTTGGCGCAGACCACCAACGGCCCGCCCGGCGGCAGCAGCGCCGCCACCGCCCGCATGTGCTGCACCGGCACGGCCAGCAGAACCAGCGGCGCCGTGGGCAGATCGCCGGTGACACGCACCGCGCCGGGAAGACGCAATCCCGGCAGGCGAGGGTTCTCGCCCGCCTCCAGCCGCCCCGGATGGCGGGCCCACAACGCGACGGACCGCCCGGCGCGGGCGGCCTGGATGGCCAGCGCGGTGCCCCAGGCACCGGCTCCCACCACGGCGATGTCATTCATGGGCGATGCGCTCCACCGCGAACCCCTGCCCTGCCTCGCCGGTGCCCAGCCGTGCCAGCAGCGCCGCCAGAACCGGCTCCGCCGCCGCTTCGAACCCGAATGGCGGGTTGATGACCAGCAGGCCGCTGCCGTTCAGCCGCGCCGCATCCAGCGGCTCGCGCAGCCATAATTCGGCCGCCACGATGTCGCGCAGGCCGGATTCCCGCAGCGCGCTGTGAAAGGCGCGCACCGGGGCGCGGTGTTTCACCGGATACCAGGCGGCAAACACGCCGGCCGGAAACCGCTCGTGGCCGCGCGCCAGGCCGGCGGCGAGGCGGGAAAACTCGTCCGTCGCCTCGTAGGGCGGATCGACCAGCACCAGGGCGCGGCGCAGCCCGCCCGGCGGGGGCAGCAAGGCGCCCAGCGCCTCCCAGGCATCCCGTCGATGGATCGCGGCGCCGCCGCCGGCCAGCACGCCGCGCAGGGTGGCGTGGTCCTCCGGGTGCAATTCGCAGCAGGCCAGCCGGTCCTGCGGACGCAGGAGCGCTTCGATCAGCACCGGTGAGCCGGGATAGAGGCCGCAATCGCGCACCAGCGAGACGTAGTCGGCCAGCGGCCCGGGCGGGTCATCCAGCAGGCGGGCGATGCCGTTGCGCCATTCTCCGGTTCGCCCGGCCGGACCGGCGGAGAGGTCGTAACGGCCGGCGCCGGCATGGGTGTCGAGCACGAACATGCCGGCCGGTTTGCGTTGCAGGGCGCGCAGCAGCCAGACCAGCAGCGCATGCTTGATGCAGTCGGCGAAATTGCCGGCGTGGAAGGCGTGCCGGTAGTTCATGGCTTGGTTTTGTCGGGGCGCTGCCCCGAGCCCCGGCAGGGGCTTTGCCCCTGCACCCCACCAGGGGCAAAGCCCCTGGACCCGGTTGCCTTAAGTAATGGGGTCAAGGGGTCAACCGACCCCTTGCAGGTCCAGGGCAGCGCCCTGACCTTGCTTTCTTCTGAGCGTTTCATCACCGCAGCTCCATGTCCGGCGCATCCAGCGGCCAGCGCGGCCGCGGCGCATGGTCGAGCGGGCTGGTCGCCCCGGCGCGCAGGCGTTCCAGCCCGGCCCAGGCCACCATCACCGCATTGTCGCCGCACAGGCGCAGCGGCGGGGCGGCGAAGGCGAAACCGCGCGACGCGGCCACACGCCGGAGCGCCGCGCATACCGCCTGGTTGGCGGCCACCCCGCCGGCGGCCACCAGCAGCCGCCCGGAGGGGTTGCGGCTGGCAAAGGCGTCCAGCGCATGCACCGCCCGGTCGGCCATCACCTCGGCGACGGCGCGCTGGAATCCGGCGGCAATATCGGCGGCGTCCCGCCCCTGCAGCGGGCCGGGAGGATAAGCCGCGACCAGCTGGGCCACTGCCGTCTTGAGCCCGGAGAAGCTGAAATCGCAGCCGGGCCGGCCCAGCAAAGGACGCGGGAAGGTGAAGCGCTGCGCGTCGCCCTGCGCCGCCAGGCGCTCCAACGCCGGCCCGCCGGGCCAGCCCAACCCGAGCATTTTTGCGACCTTGTCGAACGCTTCGCCCACCGCGTCGTCGATCGTGGTGCCGATGCGGACATAGCGGCCCAGCGCCTCCACCGACACGCACTGGCAATGCCCGCCGGAGAGCAGCAGCAGCAAATAGGGGAACGGAGCCCCGCCCTCGACCAGCCCCGGCAGGCGCGGCGTCAGCGCATGCGCCTCCAGGTGGTTGACGGCAACGAAGGGAAGGTCGTGCGCGATGGCGACCCCTTTGGCGAAGCTGCTGCCGACGATGAGGCCGCCGATCAGCCCCGGCCCGCATGTCGCCGCCACGCCGCCGAGCCCGGCAAAGTCCAGGCCCGCTTTGGCCATCACCTGTTCCACCAGCCCCGGCAAATGCGCCAGATGGGCGCGCGCGGCAATCTCGGGCACCACGCCGCCGTACTGCGCATGCGCGGACTGGCTCAGCACCGCCTCGGCCAGAATGGTCCCGTCGGCGGCCAGCACGGCCGCGGCGGTCTCGTCGCAGGAACTCTCCAGGCCGACAACCGGGCTTGACACTCCATTGCGGTCCAGCATTACACGATCTTCCCTCGGTCCCGGCTTGGTTCTAGGATAGGTTCATGGACGACGTCCCTTCCGCTACATCGCAAGCCGTGCATTCCGGACCAGGCCAGGCGGCCGGGCGGGGTCATGAATCCGCGCGCGGCGTGAAGCTGCGGGTGGGCACCCGCGGATCGCCGCTCGCGCTGGTGCAGACCGGCGCCTTCGTGGCGCAGCTGCGGGATTTCTGGCCGCACCTGCGCCCGGCGGAAGCGGTCGAGGAACACATCATCAAGACGACCGGCGATACCAGCCAGGACAGCGGCCAGCGGCTGGCCGATATCGGCGGCAAGGGGCTGTGGGCCAAGGAGATTCACGAGGCCCTGCTGGACCATCGCATCGACTTTGCGGTGCATAGCCTGAAGGATCTCGAAACCACGCTGCCGCCGGGCATCGTGCTGGCCTGCACGCTGACGCGCGAAGACAACCGCGACGCGCTGATCCTCGGCGCCCGCTGCGGCCGCATCGACCCGGCCGATCCGCTGGCGGCGCTGCCGGCCGGGGCGGTGATCGGGTCGAGCTCGGTGCGGCGGCAGTCGCAACTGCTGCATGCGCGGCCGGACCTGCTGGTCACCACCATGCGCGGCAACGTGCAGACCCGCATGGACAAGGTGCGCGATGGCGTGGTCGATGCCACGCTGCTGGCGCTGGCCGGCATGCGCCGGCTCGGGCTTGACCAGCACGCCTCGCTGGTGCTGGAGGCCGGGGTGATGCTGCCGGCGGCCTGCCAGGGCATCGTCGGCGTGACGGCGCGCGAGGGCGATACCGGGGTGCTCGACCTGCTGGCGGCGGTCGAGGATTCGGAGTCGCGGGCGCAGGCGGAGGCCGAGCGCGCCCTGCTGGGCGAACTGGACGGATCTTGCCGCACGCCGATCGCCGGCCATGCGCGTGTGCTGGCGGGCGAGGTGCAGCTGACCGGGCTGGTGGCGCGTGCCGATGGCAGTTTCCTGCTCCGGCGCGGCCTCGCCGGGCCGGTGGCGGACGCCACGCGGATCGGCCGTGACCTCGGCCGCAGCCTGCGAGCCGACAGCCCGAGCGACATCTTCGCCGCATGAGCGGTTTTCCCCGGCGGAGCCTGATATGTCGGTGCTGGTGACCCGGCCGCAGCCGGGGGCTGCGGAAACCGCGCGCCGGCTGGCCGGCATGGGCCGCACGCCGCTGGTGGCGCCGGTGATCGAAATCGTGCCGCTGGCCGCCCGGCTGCCGCCGCCCGGGCAGGTGCAGGCCGTGCTGGCCACCAGCGGCAATGCGATCGCCGCGCTGGCGGGGCATTGCGGGCTGCCGCTGCTGGCGGTGGGGGATGCCACCGCGGCCAAGGGCCGGGCCCGCGGGTTCACCCGGGTGCATAGCGCCGGACGCGATGCGCATGCGCTGGCCGAGCTTGCCGCCCGGGTCTGCGACCCGGCAGGGCTGCCGCTGCTGCTGGCCAGCCAGCAAGGCCAGGGACGCGGGCTGGTGCGGTCGTTGCGAGCGGCGGGCTTTACCGTGCTGCATCGCAGCGCCTATGCGGCCCGGCCGGTGGCGGACCTGCCGGAACCGGCGCGCACCGCCTTGTGCGGCCGCGCGGTCAGCGCCGCGCTGTTTTTCTCGCCGGCGACCGCGCGGGCTTTCGTTTCCCTGGCCGCGACCCTGCCGGCCGAGCTGTTCGCCGGGGTCGACTCGCTGGCCATCTCGCCGGCCGCCGCGGCGGCGCTGGCGCCGCTGCCGTGGCAGCGCGTTCGCGTCGCCGCTGCCCCGAATCAGGACGAACTGTTAGGTCTTTTGCCATGACCGAGAACGCCCCCTGTCCCCCTGCCACGGCCAGGCGCGCCCCGTTCGGCGCGCTGGTGCTGGCAGGCTGCGTCGCTGTCGCCGCGAGCGGCGCCGGACCGTGGCAGCGCCAGGCGCTTGCCGCGGACATGGCGCCGCCGGCTGAAGGCCAGGGCACCGCGACGCCGGATGCGGCGGCCGATGCGGTGCAGTCGCTGCTGAGCAAGCTTCAGACCCTGGAACAGCGCCTCGGCCAGTCCGAGCAGCGCGAACAGGCGATCAGCGCCGGCGCCGCCCGCGTTGCTCAGCTCCAGGCCGCCAGCGCGGCGCTGGAGGCCGGCAAGCCGCTCGGCGCGATTGCCGGCGCGCCGCCGGCGCTGGCCAGGTTCGCCACCGTGGCTCCGCCTACCGAGGCATCGCTGCGCCTGTCTTTTCCCGCCGCGTCCCGCGCCGCCGCCCAGGCCAGCGCCCCCTCCACCGAAGGGCTGTCGCTGACCGATCGCATGCTGCAGCAGGTGCAGGCCCTGGTGACCATCCGCGAGGGCGACAAAGTGCTGATCGGCGCCCCGGCGGCGCATGTGCTGGCGCAGGCACAGGCCAGGCTGGATGCCGGCGACCTGGCCGGCGCGGTCGCCACGTTGGATGAGCTCGACCCCGGCGCGGCCAGGGCCATCGCCGGCTGGCGCGACCAGGCGCAGGCGCTGCTGGATGCCAGGGCCGCGCTGGCCGGACTGGTGCATTCCTGATGATCCGCGCCTTTCTCGTCGTCGCCGTCGCGGCCATCGTCATCGCCGTGGCCTGGTGGGTTTCCGGCCTGCCCGGCTATGTCAGCGCCACCGTTTCGGGCGTGACGTTCGAAGCCGCGGCGCCGGTCGCCATCGGCCTGCTCGCGGTGGTCATGCTGCTGTTTCACCTGCTGTTGCGCCTGCTGGCCTGGCTGCTGCGCCTGCCGGGCCGGGTCGGCGGCTGGAGCGCGCGGCGCCGCCGTGCCGCCGGCGACGAGGCGGTGACCCGCAGCCTGGTGGCGCTGGCGGCGGGCGAGGCCGAGGACGCGCGGCGCGAGACCGAGCGGGCCCGCCGTCTGCTGGGCGACACGCCGCAAACCCTGCTGCTGGCCGCCGAGGCTCGCCGTCTCGCCAAGGAGGACAGTGCCGCCGCGGAGATTTACGAGGCGATGGCCGACCGCACGGACGCCGCGTTCCTGGGTCTGCGCGGCCTGTTCCGTCAGGCGTTGGCGCGCGAGGAGTGGGACACCGCTTCCCGCATTGCCCGGCGCGCCGAAGCGGCGCATCCGGGCGGCACCTGGCTGCGCGAGGAGCGGGGGCAACTGGCCGTCCGCACCGGCAACTGGTCGGAGGCGCTGGCGCTGGCCGGTCCCGACGCGCCGGTTGCCGATTTCGCCATCGGCGCGGCCGAGGCGGCGGCCGATCCGGCGGAGGCGACCACGCTGGCGCAGCGGGCCTGGAAGGCCAGTCCCGGCCTGACGCCGGCGGCTTTGACCTATGCCCGCCTGTTGCGCCAGGCCGGCCGCGAATCGCGGGCGCTGGACGTGGTGCTGCAGGCATGGGCCGCGTTTCCCCATCCCGATCTCGCGGCTTTCGCGCTGGCCCCGGTGACCGACCGGCTGGAGTGGGTGAAGGTGGCCACGCGCCTGGCGGACCGGAACCCGGCGCATCCGGAAAGCCATTTCCTGCTGGCGAAAATCACCCTCGCCGCCGGCCAGACCGGGGCGGCCCGCCGGCATGCCGAGGACGCCCGGCGTGCCGGGCTGACGCAGAAGCGGCTTTGGCTGCTGCTGGCTGACATCGAGGTCGAGGAGCGCGGCGATTCGGAGGAAGGCCGCGCCGCGCAACGCGATGCGTTGCTGCAGGCGGCGACGGCCGAACCTGACCCGCTCTGGCGCTGCGAAAGCTGCGGCACGGCGCAACCGGCGTGGCAGCCGGCCTGCCGGGCCTGCAACACTGCCGGCCGTATCCGGTGGGGTGGCCCGACCCGCCTGGTATTGCCGAGCCCCGGTTAAGGAATGGGGTCCGGGGGCCCTTGCCCCTGGTGGAGGTCCAGAAGGCGAAGTCTCCTGGTCGGGTCCGGGGCAACGCCCCGGCCACGCGATCAACAGGGATGTGTTTGCAAATACGGCGCCGGATCGACCGGCTTGCCCTCCGCATGCAGCTCGAAATGCAGGTGGGTGCCGTAGGTGATGCCGCTACGCCCGATCCGGCCGATGCGCTCGCCGGCGGCGACCCGGCCGGCGCCGCCGGCGATGGCGGGAGCGATGCTGCCCAGATGGGCATACCGGGTGCTGAAACCGTTGCCGTGGGCGATGTCGATTTCCAGGCCGGAGGACCCCAGCCGGCGAACGGCGGTGACCTGGCCGGCGGCGGCGGCGACCACCCAGGTGCCGGGTGGCCCGGGCAGATCGACTCCATTATGAAACAAGGCAGCGTGCGGGCCGACGGCGCGGCGGGGGCCGAAGGGCGAGGAGATGCAGGCTCCCGGCACGGGCAGGCGCAGCATGACGCCGCCCGGCTGCCCGGCCGCCGGCGGGTCCTGCTGCGCCAGCGCGTTCGGGGTGGGGGCCACCAGCGCCAGGGCCAGCAGAACCGGCGTTGCTTTCCTGCCCATGTCCGTCCGGTCCCTCATGGGCGGGAATGTGCGTGACCGGCGGCGGGCAGGCAACCCGGCCCGTGCGGCGTAAAGCCGGCCGGTGGTCGGCAGGAGTTATGCCGGCGCCGTCGTGGCACGCGGCGGTGACGGCGGCGTGATGAAATTCCCCGCTCCTGCCCTCGTTCGCCTGGATATTCTATCCATGTAGCACCCTGGCTAACTGGCATAAACGAGGATGCATGTGCCCATGACCCTTGTCGTCGGAATTCCCGCCTGTACCGTGGAGATGGATGGCCTGATCCAGCATGCCACCCCCGCCCGCTACGCCGCGGCGGTGATCGGCGGCGCCGGCGCCATGCCGGTGCTGCTGCCGCCGGTCGGCGAGGGGCTGGTGGCGCTGCTCGACCGGCTGGATGGGCTGCTGCTCTCGGGCAGTCCGAGCAATGTCGAGCCGCACCGCTACGGCGTCGGGCACTCGCTCACGCCCGACCGGCACGACCCGCACCGCGACAACACAACCCTGCCGATGATCCGCGCCGCCCTCGCGCGCGGGCTGCCGGTGCTGGCGATCTGCCGCGGCATTCAGGAACTCAACGTGGCGCTGGGCGGCACGCTGCACCAGCAGGTGCAGGAACTGCCGGGGCGTATCGACCATCGCGCCGGGGAAGGCACGCCCGGGGAACTTTACCAGCCCGTCCATACCGTGCGGCTGTCCGGGCAGCTGGCGCGCATCCTGGGAAAGGCCGAAACCCGGGTGAACTCGCTGCACGAACAGGGGGTGGACCGGCCGGCGGAAGGCCTGGCCGTCGAAGCCGTGGCGCTGGACGGGACGGTCGAGGGGGTGCGGGTGGCCAGCGCGCCGGGCTGGGCCTTCGGGGTGCAATGGCACCCGGAATCGCATTACGCCGAGAATCCCGACAGCATGGCGATTTTCCGGGCGTTCGGCGAGGCCTGCCGGGTTTATGCGTCCGGGCGGCGTAAGGCGGCGTGACCGCCGGGGCGCTGCCCATCGGTCCGCTTCGCGGCCCGATCCCGGCAGGAGGCTCTGCCTCCTGCACTTCCGCCAGGGGCCTGACCCCTCGACCCGTTTCTTAGATCGCGACGCGCACGCCCAGCTCCACCACCCGGTCGCTGGGAATGCGGAAGAATTCGGTGGCGGACACGGCATTGCGCGACATCACCAGGAACAGCCAAAGCCGCCAGACCGGCATCCGCGGCACCAGCGCCGGCACCAGGGTCTCGCGGCCCAGGAAGTAGCTGACCTGCATCGGATCGAAATCCACGCCCCGGGCGCGCAACCCGGCCAGGTCGCGCGGGATGTTGGGGCTTTCCATGAACCCGTAGCGGATCACCACGCGGTGCAGGCCGGGCGCCAGTTCCTCCACGGTGGTGCGCTCGGGCGGCGATACCTCCGGCACATCCAGGTTGAGCACGGTGACGAACAACACCCGCTCGTGCAGCACCTTGTTGTGCTTCAGGTTGTGCAGCAGCGCTCCGGGCACGTAATCGGGATTGCCGGTCAGGAACACCGCCATGCCCGGCACGCGCACGGTGCGCGATTGCGGCAGGCGGGCGAGGAAACTGGCCAGCGGCAGGCTGTCCTGCTTCCAGCGCGACAGCAACAGGTCGCGGCCCTGCTTCCACGAGGTCATCACCCCGATCAGGGCCAGGCCCAGCACCAGCGGAATCCAGCCGCCCTCCGGCACCTTCACCATGTTGGCGGTGAAGAACACCGAGTCGAGCAGGAACAAGGCGCCGAACACGCCGAGCGCCGCCGGGCGGGACCAGCCGAATTGCCGGCGGAACACCACCGCGGCCAGCACGCCGGTGCACAGGAAAGTGCCGGTGACCGCGATGCCGTAGGCGGCCGCCAGCGAATCGCTGGTGCGGAAGGCGAACACCAGCAGCAGCACGCCAGCGGCCAATGCCATGTTGATCTGGGGCACGTAGATCTGCCCCTCCTCGGTGGCGCTGGTGTGGCTCACCGTCATGCGCGGCAGGAAGCCGAGCTGCACGCACTGCCGCGTCATCGAATAGGCGCCCGAGATCACCGCCTGGCTGGCGATGACGGTCGCCGCGGTGGACAGCACCACCAGCGGCAGGCGCAGCCATTCCGGTGCGAGCAGGTAGAACGGGTTTTCCACCGCCTCGTGGTCGGCCAGCACCAGCGCCCCCTGGCCGAAATAGTTGAGCACCAGCGACGGCAGCACATAGAACGACCAGGCCAGCCGGATCGGCCGGCGGCCGAAATGGCCCATATCGGCGTACAGCGCCTCGGCGCCCGTCACGGCGAGCACGACGGCGCCGAGGGTGAAGAACGCAACCCAGTGGTCGTCCAGCACGATCCGGACCGCGTAGAGCGGCGAGAACGCCCGCAGCACCGTCGGATTCTGGATCACCTGCAGCAGACCGAGCGTGCCAATGGCCAGGAACCACAGTGCCATCACCGGACCGAACACACGCCCGACCGTGGCGGTGCCCCTCCACTGCAACGCGAACAGCACGACGATGACGACGGCCGAGATCGGCAGCACGTAATCGCGCAGGTCGGTGGTGGAAACGTCCAGCCCTTCGACGGCGGAGAGCACCGAAATGGCCGGCGTGATGACGCCGTCGCCGAAGAACAGGCAGGCGCCGGTGATGCCGACCAGGGCGAGCGCATTGCGGGTCCGCGCGCCGACGGAAACCCGCTGGGCCAGCACCATCAGGGCGATGATGCCGCCCTCGCCCCGGTTGTCGGCGCGCATGACCAGCAAAACATATTTAACCGACACGATCAGCAGCAGCGACCAGAAGATCATCGACAGGATGCCGAGCACCTCCGGCGGGACGATGCCGTCCTGCTTCAGGTGATCCATGCTGGCCTTGAAGGCGTAAAGCGGGCTGGTGCCGATGTCGCCATAGACGATGCCGAGCACGCCCAGCAGCGCACCCAGGCGCAGACCGGGCGGAGCGGCGCCGGGTGACGACGTGCCTGATCGGTTCATTGCGGGCCTCGTGCTGCCGGGGGATCGGGCGCCCGCCGGAACTCGGCGCGGACGGATACGCGGGGGGGGGCGGATGTGCAAGGGAAGCCAGGCGAGGGCCGCCGCCCCCAGAACCCTATTTAAGAAAGGGGTTCCAAGGGCCAACGGCCCTTGGTGGGTGCAGGGCAAAGCCCTGCCGGGGTTTGGGGCAGCGCCCCAATGCGGCGTTTCCGCAGGGTCGTATCAAGGGCGCGAGCCGAAAACCGCGGTGCCGATGCGGACATGGGTGGCGCCGCAGGCGATGGCGGTTTCGTAGTCTGCGGACATGCCCATCGACACGATTTTTAACGAATGGCGGGCGGCGCAGTCGGCCAGCCAGGCGAAATGCGGCGCGGGGTCGGCGTCGAGCGGCGGGATGCACATCAGCCCGGCCAGGGCGGCGCCGAAGCGCGCGCGGCAGGCGGCGATGAACGCATCGGCCTCGGCGCGCGGGATGCCGGATTTCTGCGGCTCGTCGCCGACATTCACTTGCACAAGCAGATCGGGGCGGCGGTCTTCCGTGCGGATGGCCTGTTCCAGCGCGTCGGCCAGGCGCGGGCGGTCGAGCGACTCGATCACATCTGCCAGGCGGACGGCCTCGCGCGCCTTGTTGGTCTGCAGGCCGCCGATGATGTGCAGGCGCAGCCCGGGATGCGCCGGGCGGAGGCCGGGGAATTTCATCGCGGCTTCCTGCACGCGGTTCTCGCCGAAGACGTGCTGGCCGGCGGCCAGCGCGGCGGCGACCGCCTCGGCGGGGTGGGTTTTCGACACTGCGACCAGGGTGACATCTTCGGGGCGGCGGCCGGCCTGCCGGGCGGCGGCGGCGATTCGCGCCCGCGCGAGGGCGAGGTTGGCAGCGATGTCGGGCGGGGAGAGTTCGGTCATGGATCAGAGGCTTGTCGCCTGGGCGCGTGCGGTCAAGTCGCGCCGGCGGCGGGACGGGAGGGCGAAGATTTTGTGGCTGTTCACCGACGCCCGGCGGCTGCCCGACCCGCTGGCCGCGGCGGCGGCGCTGCCGCGCGGTTTGGCCGGCGTGGTGCTGCGGCATGACGGGGCGCCGGGCCGGGCGAAGCTGGGACAGGCGCTGGCGCGGCTGTGCCGGGCGCGCGGCCTGGCGTTGTCGGTTGCCGGCGACTGGCGGCTGGCGGCGGCGCTGGGGGCCGGGCTGCATTTGCGGGGCGGCCGGCGGCCGGCGGGGGCGCCGCGATATCTGCGCGCGGCGACCAGTTCGGCGCATGGCGTGGCGGAACTGCGCCGCGCGCGGCGGGCGGGGGCGCTGGCTTTTCTGTCGCCTGCTTTTGCCACGCCGAGCCATCCGGGCACGGCAGGGCTGGGGCCGTGCCGCTGGGGGCTGCTGGCGCGACGCGGCGGTTTCGTGGCGGCGCTGGGCGGCATTGACGGGCGGAGCATACGGCGTTTGCCGGGCTGCGCAGGCGCGGGGGCGATCGGGGCCCTTTGAGTCGATGATTGTGTCTTTGCAGACACAGTGTTTCGGAAATGCCATGGCGAAACCGTTGCGCCTGTTGCGGGGCGATGCGGGGGGCGTCAATAGTATGTCCGGTCCGGCTGCCCCTCCCGTTGCAGGATTCACCGGTTTCCGGTGGGTCCGGTGGGAAACGGGGCGGGGCCTGCCAACACCGCCGGCACGCCGGCGACAATAGGAGGATGAATATGCGCAAGCTCCTGCTGGCCAGTGCGGCCATGCTGAGCGGGACGGTGGCTCTGGCGTCGGTCGCCAGCGCCCAGCTTTACACCGTCGGCGGGCCGACGCCGGTTCCGGTAAGCGGTTCGGTGGGCGCCCCCGGCACCACGATCCCGACCTTCACGACCAACCCGCCGCTGGCGCCCGGCAGCTACACGGTGCGTCTGTCCGGCCGCCTGACCGGCATTTTCAGCGCCGTCTCCGACAGCGGCCGCGATCCGACCGCCATCACCACCACCGCGAAGACGGCTCCGATTGCGCCGCCGACGGCGACGAAACTGTCCGACTACCAGTTCGGCGAATATGCGCGTCTGTATCCCAGCTTCGACGCGGTGGCGGCGAACGGCCTGAAATACGGCGCGTTCCTTGAAATCCGGCAGGATAATCAGGTGGCGCCGGGCGGCGGCGTGAACGGCGGGACGGCCTCGTCCGCCAACGGTGCCCGCGGTGCGCTGTATTTCCGGCGCGAGACGGGCTATATCGGCACCGACCAGTACGGCTTCCTCCGCTTCGGCGCGACCGACCAGCCGACCTCGCTGTTCGCCACCGGCACGTTCGAGAACTTCGACGACAACGCCTGGAACTTTGCCACCATCCCGGGGCCCTTCACCTCGAACGCGGTGGTTTACGGGCCGTTTCCGGATGTGGGCGCGCTGTACACCACGTCGAAGGTGGTCTATCTGTCGCCGAAATTCTTCGACATGGTGGATTTCGGCGTCTCCTTCGCGCCGAATACCGGCAACGACGACGCCCAAGCCGGCAATTGCCCGTACGCAAACACGGCGGCCGGGGCAACTTCGGTCACCGGCACCAGCAGCGTCGGTACCGGGTGCGACGCAACCTCGTCCACCAACGTCTCCGGCGAGAACAAGCGCCCCCGCAACACGGTCGATGCGGTCGCGCGGCTTCGCACGGCGGTCGGCCCGGCAGGCGTTGCCGCGACGGTCGGCGGATTCTATTCCGGCGCGGTGCAATATAATGGCACGGCGCCGGCGACCGGTCCGACCGGTGTGCCGCGCTATAACGGCTACGGCGTGTTCGACAGCGGCCTGCAGGTGACGTTCGGCGGCCTCGCGGTCGGCGGCCACCTGGATTACGGCCAGTATAACGGCACCAACTTCTGGACCCTGCAGCCGAAGGAAGGCCGCGACGGCTTCGCCTACCTGGTCGGCTCGTCCTATGCGTTCGGGTCGCTGGTCGTCGGCGCCTCCTATTTCAACAACCAGACGGCCGGTTACTGGACCACGACCACCTCGTTCTCCAACGGTTATAAAGGTGGTTATGCCATTGGCCGGACGCTCAACCAGTCCGGCGTTGCGGCGGGCGGCACGCTCACCGTGGCTCCTGGTGCTTACGTGTTCCTGAGCTATCTGTACGGCCAGAAGCACCAGACCGGCGTGGATCTGGTGACCAACGTGGTCGGGGCGGAGAGCCACAACGACGTGCATGCCCAGGCGCTGATGCTGGGCACGCAGTTCCGCTGGTAAGCCGGCTTCGGTCGGCAACGATCCGGGCCTCGGCCCGGCCGGGAGGGCGGTGGGTTTCCACCGCCCTCTTTTTTCGTCGGGACGCCACCGGCGCGCTCCGGCAGGGCGGGTATTGGCGCAACGGCAACGGTCCTGTATTGCTCGCCGCCCACCTTTCCTTCAGGCAGGCTGCGCATGACCCCGATACCGAAGATCGTCCCTGTGCTGCTCGCCGTTGCGGTGACCTTGGCGGGATGCAAGACGACCCCGGTAGGGGAGACCGAATACAACGACCCCCGTTTCAACGGCTCGGGCGGGGCTCGGGCGGCCAACGGCGAGGGGCTGACGCTGTTCGGCAGCGGGTCGAAATCGTCGGAGGAAGGCGGCGGCCAGGGACTCGGGGTGAACGCCTATCTGTGGCGCGCCGCGCTCGATACCCTGTCGTTCATGCCGCTGGCCTCGGCGGACCCGTTCGGCGGGGTGATCATCACCGACTGGTATCAGCCGCCCGCCTCGCCGGGCGAACGGTTCAAGGCAACCGCCTACATCCTGGGCCGGCAGTTGCGCGCCGACGGGGTCAAGGTTTCGGTGTTCCGGCAGGTGCAACAGGGCGGGCAGTGGGTGGATGCGGCGGTGGCCGCGACGACCACCAGCGAGATCGAGAACAAGGTGCTGGCGCGGGCGCGGGAGTTGCGGTCGCAGGGGGCGGCGGGATCGTAGCGGGGCGTAGCCCATCGGTCCGCTTCGCGGCCCGATCCCACCAGGGGGCTTTGCCCCCTGCATCCCCACCAAGGGCAAGCCCTTTGAACCCGAGACCTAAAGAATGGGTCCAGGGGCTTTGCCCCTGGCGGAGGTGCAGGAGGCGGAGCCTCCTGCCAGGGTCCGGGGCAGCGCCCCGGCTCCGGCGGTTGCCGCCGGCCTCGATCTGACCGATACAGTCGGCACGCCAACCGACAGTCCGCCCAATGAACACCGTAACGATTTCCCCCGATGTCCCGCGCTACGATTTCCGCAGCGCCGAACCACGCTGGCAGGCCGAGTGGGACCGGCGCGGCTGCTTCCATGTCGAGGACGTGCCGTCCGATGGCCGGCCCAAATACTATGTCCTGGAGATGTTCCCCTACCCGAGCGGGAAGATCCACATGGGGCACGTGCGCAACTACACGCTGGGCGATGTGGTGGCGCGTTACAAGCGGGCGCGGGGCTATGCCGTGCTGCACCCGATGGGCTGGGACGCTTTCGGTCTGCCGGCCGAGAACGCCGCCCGCGAACGCCGCACCCATCCGGCCACCTGGACCTGGGACAACATCGCCGCCATGCGGGCCGAACTCAAGCGCATGGGCCTGTCGCTGGACTGGGCGCGGGAATTCGCCACCTGCGATCCCGGTTATTACGGCCACCAGCAGAAGCTGTTCCTCGACATGCTGGCGGCGGGGCTGGTGGAACGCCGCGAAAGCTGGGTGAACTGGGACCCGGTGGACGGCACGGTGCTGGCCAACGAGCAGGTGATCGACGGGCGCGGCTGGCGTTCGGGCGCGCTGGTCGAAAAGAAGCAGCTCTCGCAGTGGTTCCTGAAAATCACCCGCTTCGCGCCCGACCTGCTGGCCGCACTCGACCGGCTGGAGCGCTGGCCCGAGCGGGTGCGGGTGATGCAGGCGAACTGGATCGGCCGCAGCGAGGGAGCGCGGCTGCGTTTTGCCCTTGCGGCGCCGGTGGACGGGATCGACGGCGTGGAGGTCTACACCACAAGGCCGGACACGCTGTTCGGCATGGCGTTCCTGGCGATCGCGCCGGAGCATCCGCTGGCCGCGACGGTCGCGGCGCGGGATGCGGGCGCGGCCGGGTTCGTCGCCGAATGCCGCCGCATGGGCACCAGCGAGGCGGCGATCGAAGCCACCGAGAAGAAAGGCTGGGATACCGGGCTGCGGGTGCGCCACCCGTTCCTGCCGGAGGCGACCTTCCCCGTATGGATCGCCAATTTCGTGCTCATGGAGTACGGCACCGGGGCGATCTTCGGCTGCCCGGGACACGACCAGCGCGACCTCGATTTCGCCCGCAAATACGGTCTGTCGGTGGTGCCGGTGGTGCTGCCGCCCGGCGAGGATGCCGCCGGGTTCGGCATCGGCGACAAGGCGTATGACGGGCCGGGGGTGATGATCCATTCCGGCTTCCTGGACGGGCTGGGCGCACCCGGAGAAGCGAAGCCGGCGGCGATTGCGGAACTGGCGCGGCTGGGCGTGGGTGAGGGCGTGGTGAACTGGCGGCTGCGCGACTGGGGGGTGAGCCGCCAGCGTTACTGGGGTTGCCCGATTCCGGTGATCCATTGCGATGCTTGCGGAGCGGTGCCGGTGGCGCCAGCCGAGCTGCCGGTGGTGCTGCCGGAGGACGTGACCTTCGACCGGCCCGGCAATCCGCTCGACCACCACCCGAGCTGGAAGCACGTGGCGTGCCCCGCCTGCGGCTGTCCGGCGCGGCGGGAGACCGACACGTTCGATACGTTCGTCGACAGTTCCTGGTATTTCGCCCGGTTTTGCAGTCCCGGCGCGGCCGAGCCGGTGACCCGGGCGGCGGCGGCGCACTGGATGCCGGTGGACCAGTATATCGGCGGCATCGAGCATGCGATTCTTCATCTGCTGTATTCGCGCTTCTTCACCCGTGCCATGAACGTCACCGGCCATTTGTCGGTCGAGGAGCCGTTCGCCGGCCTGTTCACCCAGGGGATGGTGACGCATGAGAGCTACCGGGGCGAAGACGGCCGCTGGCTGTATCCCGACGAGGTTGAGATCCGCAGCGACGGGGCGGCCTTGCACCGCGGGACCGGCGAGCGGGTGACGGTCGGCCGCGTCGAGGCGATGTCGAAGTCCAAGCGCAACACGGTCGATCCCGGCGCGATCATCGAGCGTTTCGGGGCGGACACGGCGCGCTGGTTCATCCTGTCGGACAACCCGCCCGAGCGCGACATGGAGTGGACCGAGGCCGGGGTGCTCGGCGCTTACCGGTTTACCCAGCGGCTGTTCCGGCTGGCGGAGGCGGTGGCAGCGCTGCCCGGCGACGGCGCCGTTCCTGAACAGATGGGTGTCGCGGCCCGGACCCTGCGCCGGGCGACGCACCGCACCATCATGACGGTGACGGAAGCGTTGGAGGGGTTTGCGTTCAACGTGGCCGTGGCGCGGATTTATGAACTCGCCAATGCGATCGGCGATGCCGAGAAGGCGTCCGATTCGGCCGATCTGCGATGGGCGCGTCGCGAAGCCGCGGAGATGGCGGCCCGGCTGGTGGCGCCGATGCTGCCGCATCTGGCGGAGGAAATCCTGTCATTGTTGCAGCCGGACGGCATGCTGGCGAGCGAATTGCCGTGGCCGGAGGCCGATGCGGCGTTGGCGGCGGCGGAGACGGTGACGATCGCCGTGCAGGTGATGGGCAAACTGCGCGCGACCGTGGAGGTGGCGCCGGGTACGGCGGAAGCCGAGGTGCTCGCCGCGGCAGAAGCCGACCCCAATGTGACCCGTGCGCTGGAAGGCAGGCGCGTGGCCAAGCGCATCTACGTGCCGGGGCGCATCGTCAACTTCGTGCTGGGCGGGCCGGGATGAGACTGCCGCGGCGCGGCCTGCTCGCATGGCCGCTGGTGCTGGCCTTGCCAGCCTGTGGGTTTCGTCCGCTCTACGCGCGCGACGAGTCAGGGGCCGGCGCGGCGCGGGACGGGCTCGGTCTGATATCGGTGGCGATCATCCCGGAACGGACCGGGCAGCTGTTGCGCCAGGCACTTCAGGCCCGCTTCGACCATGGCGATGCGCCGATGGCGAAACGGTTCGACCTGCTGGTTTCCTTCGGGATTGCCAGCGAAGCCGTTGGCATTCAACCGGACAACACGATAACCCGGGTGCGCTTCGTGGGCCAGGCGTCATGGACGCTGGCGACGCGCGATGCGGCCCGGTCGACGGTCAGCTCC
>Ga0326727_10011577_pt1 | contig 20449 bp, 18 predicted proteins | sample MB2enrmetagenome_FD_207643 | JGI IMG/M metagenome (GOLD analysis project Ga0326727, IMG submission 207643) | Lab enriched peat soil microbial communities from McLean, Ithaca, NY, United States - MB29MY | ecosystem: Environmental > Terrestrial > Soil > Wetlands > Peat | place: USA: New York...
GCTTCCATAACTTCTCCAATAACCTCAAGATAAGGATGTCCTCCAAAAGCCCCAATCTAGGATATTTCACTATTGGTTCGACTGAAGACGAGGTTCTTGCGGTGCAGGGCACTCCCACAGGTATTGCCTTCAATACATGGAGCTATGGCCTTTCATCCGTTACCTTTGAGAACGGGATGGTGAAAAGCTTCCATAACTTCTCCAATAACCTCAAGATAAGGGTAACTAAAAAGCAGGTTGAAGAGAGATAAGTAGGGTTAGTTATTTTTAATTCCTGCACCTGGCTTCGGATGCTCTTGAATATTAGAGAAAAGGGATTGCCTGGAGCGAAGCAGCTTGGTTTTCTGTTTTTACAACCTCAACCGCATCCAGGCCGGGGCCGAGAGGTTTATACAGTTTAGGGAGGAAGGCATAATGAAAAAATGTCCTTTCTGCGCCGAGGAAATACAGGATGGGGCCATTAAGTGCAAGCATTGTGGTGAATGGCTGAGAGAAGATGCCCCAGCCCCCCGCAGTTAGTCAAAGAAAAGGAAATAGAACCTTCTGAACCTGAACAAGAATATATTGCCCCCTCTGGTTCCGCTGAAGAAATCCAGACAAAGAAAGAAGCTGGGAAGAAGCAATGCCCTACTTGTGGTGAGTGGGATGTTATTAAGGCATATGTTGAAGATGGAGGCATGGGAGATTGGTGTCCTCATTGTAAGAAGTCTATTAAGGAGGAAAAGTTTTATGAAATAGGAATCAAGCCTGAAGATATTAGGCCATGGGTAAGATATTGGGCGCGTGCAATTGACATATTGATTGGCTCCACTATTATTGGTTTTACTATTGGTTTAATAGCGGTTCTTATCTCTACTGAACCATATCATGCTTTAAGGAAACTAAATGAATATATATTTGGAATAATTTGTCTTTTAATATGGATTCCAATTGAAGCATTGCTGTTATCGACATGGGGATATACTCCAGGAAAATGGCTTTTTAAAGTTACAATTCGTGATCAGCACGGCAACAAACTTACTTTTCAAGAAGCTATTAACAGGGCAGGATCCGTAACTTTAGCTGGGATGGGCCTAGGGTTTCCAATTATATCTCTTATTACATTGGCATTTGCATACTCTAGACTAAAAAATGAAGGAAAAACATTGTGGGACCGAAGTGGCAATTTTGTGGTAACACATCAAGAGATAGGTACACAAAGAGTAATTATTGGCATGGTATTTATTATAGGCGTGTTTTTTCTATTGATAATTAAAAAATAGCTTAAAAAGAGTGCCCCTACTGCAAACAAAAGGTAGTTTATCAAGCAAATCTCTTAAAAAATGAAAGGTGAAATATTGATATAATGAAGCCAAATGCACACCGTTTTATATTTTTCCTAACCGTCTTAGTGCTGGTTCTCTCTGGTGGCTCCCAAGCCAAAGAAATCATCCTTAACAATGTGCCAGTCCAGGTATGCTTTAGTCCTCACGGAGGATGCACCGAAGCGATTGTGGGGGAATTGAATAAAGCTAAGAGGGAAATTCTCGTCCAGGCCTACTCCTTCACCTCACAGCCAATAGCCAAGGCCCTCGTAGATGCTTATAAAAGGGGTGTACGCACGGAGATCATCCTGGACAAGTCCCAGAGGGGAGACCAATACAGCGCTGCGGATTTCACCGCGCATATGGGCGTACCCACCTATATCGATTCTGCCCATGCCATTGCCCACAACAAGGTCATGGTCATCGACCAGGAAACGGTGATCACCGGAAGTTTTAACTTCACCAAGGCCGCCGAGGAAAGGAACGCTGAGAATGTGCTAATCATCAAGTCCAGAGAGCTTGCCAAGGAGTATTTAGATAATTGGGAGAAGCACAAAAACCATTCTGAGAAATATGAAGGCCGGTAACCGGTCTGTTAAAACCACTCAGGAGGATGGCCATGATTAAGAAGAAACACCTATTTCTCGCGATTACCTTGGTGATAGTTGTCTTGGCTGTAACGGTAGCCCTTGCGCTCGATTACAAATATGTGGGATCCAAAAATTCAAACAAATATCACTATCCCACTTGCAGAGCAGCACAGAAGATTAAGCCTGAGAACCTGGTCACTTTTAAATCGGCCAAAGAGGCTCAGGCCGCAGGGTATGTGCCTTGTAAGGTTTGTAAACCACCAATTAATGATTGAGCAGCCCATCTCGGCACCCTAACAAGGAAGAACAACCCCAAGTGACAAGGTGGCAATCGGTACCTGATAGAGGAAACTTCCTGGGTTAAACCGGGGAAGATAGGTCGCCAACACCATTTTTGACTGCGGTGGCAAGGTTGCTGCATAATCTGTTTCGTCAAAATGAAAAGCGGGTGGAGTTATATAATGGAAAAGCATGAGATTATAGACTGTCCAAGTTGTCATAAAAGGCTACGCCTACCATCAAATCATGGTTTACTTAGTGTTAAGTGCCCAGAATGTCAGCACCAATTTCTCTGGGAGCATGACAAGGGAATAATTGCCGAACATAACACACGGCATGAAGCCCCAAGAAAGAATTATACAAAGATAATATTGCCAGTCGCATTGATGTTATTGGTCGGACTGGCTTTGATTATATACTATTCCAAGGACAATTTAAATTTTCCTATCAAAATACTTAAAGAACCTAAATGGGTCACAATTAATTATAAAGAATTGATAGATAAAAACGCAATCATCCAGACTGGACAAAACATAAAGTCTGCGCTGCATGACCAGAATCTAAGAGGCGCTGTTCAGCCATTTGTCGCCCCATATTCATTCCTACTTCAACATTCATTAGAGATGCTTTCTGGGCCAGATAAAATCCCTTGCTACAATATTGCAGACGCCTATCCCCTTGGTTCACCTCAGCCAGCTTGGGTATCAATAATTCGTGGTGGAGGAATTCAAATTACAGCAGATCGCAAAAACCATGCACGAGTTTTTCTTTTGGGAAATAATCCAGAAGAATCATATCAGACTAACTATCCCATAATCAGACATTGCCTTAATGCCCTATTACCCCAGGATGGCTCACCTTTAAATATCGAAGTCTTCTCCTACAGAAATGATTATGAAAATGGAGAGCTGTGTTTGAACCTCAATCCATACACCTTTTCATCTTCGGCCTTTCCACCAAAAGGAGTCCCTCTTGACATTAGCGGACTTGCTGCCTTTTTTGATGCGAATCCAGAGATTCAGGGGGCGCAGATAGACCGCTCAAAAGGGCTAATTCTTTACGGCAGGCAAGGAACAAAACAAACACTCGCCGGAGCAAACATCTCGCTGGCTGACCTTGCGGTAGCCTATAGAGCGGTCTTTCATGCGGGGGACAACGAGGCGTTTATCAGCCTAGACCCCCACTCTGACCCCACTAAAGTTACGGTCAACTTCGGGGGATACCTGGAAAATACTCGAATTGGCTCTGTCGTCTTGGAGGCAGACAAGCGGTTTAAAACGATCACCAGCGGGCTTGACCCAAACAAATTCAGTGACTTAAGGACATACACGAGACAATTTGTGCCTTCATTTCTTTCTGTCGCCGAACAGGACTTGTTAGATTCAAGTCATCTTTCTCACGGGAAATGGATCGAGACAAGGTTTTGGTATTACCCCGATTCCATTGGCATTGAATCCGATCTCAATTATCAATACGCTATGATTACCAGCCCAGTTTTTATGGCAGATGCGGAACGAAGTAGGGATGACTTTGCCTCGCCGGAGGAATTTCAGAAAAAGAAGAACACCACCTTATCTCCAAGCATACGCCAGAACATTGACCATCTAAATCAGAACTATTTACAGTATGCCCAGGCATTCAGGGAATTAAAGGAACTTACTACGGTTGCAAGATTAATGGGAATTTGTAGCTGGCTTTACAAGGCAAGCCCCCAATGGCTTGATCTCGATGCACTTCTTTCCGTGGAGCTACCCCCTGTTACTACTCCAAGGGAAAAGACACAATTAATAGCTACTTGTTTTATATCGTATTTCGCCTCTGAGGAAATTAACGAAGATTATGTGCTTAAGAAATCTAAGGTAGTATATCTCAGTCCCATTCTTGACAAAAAAGTGTCGGATTTTTTTAAAAATGCGGGCAATTATGCAAAGTATCTTTCCATAAAGAAGGGAGAAAAAGAAGAGAACTACCAAATATATGAGGCTGAAGCATTGCAACTTTTCAAGGTTCAACGCAATCTTCAGGTGAGAGAAATCGTCAAGAGCAAAGGAGACTTGGAGGCATTGGCTTCTTATGCTGCTCATTCTTTGGGAATTCAGAAGCCCTTAGAAGCTAATACTCTTGAAAACGATATAAGAACCACCAAAGAAACTCTACAAAAGCTTGAAGCGGAAATTGAACAGATAAGACGCAGACTTAGTTCCCCGGAAAACCTAAATGACTATAACGCACTAGTCGATCAGCATAATCAATTAATATATCAATATAAATCAATGGTGGAAAGACATAATCGGGCGGTAAATATCTACAACTCCCTTGGTGGTACTAGACAATTTTCCATAATTGAGATAGGCGGCGGAATAGATCTCAAACCCCGCAATTTTAAGATAAAAACGCCTCCGTCCAGCGCTAGGTTGCAAGGATTCAAGGGTCTGCTGGATAAGGTTGGTACGGAGTGGCGGTCTATAAATGGGTCAGGAAAATGGATTAGGAATGGGACGGGAGGCGCAGTCACGGAAGCAAAAAACAAGCTCTCCCAGATGGCATGGATACCAATGAGTGAGGCAACGTCCGGTAGCTCCACGTATAAGCATCTTCAAAGCGATAAAGAGCACCAATACTGGTCGGCCATCGACTCCCAAACAGGGTCATGGCGGGATTGCCGCAAAATTGATAGGCTTAGTTACCAAGAGCGGTCATATGATGCAGGGCCAAAGAAATTACAAATGGCAATGTTTTATTCTGGAAATTTAGAGAGTTGCATTGTCGGCCATATAGAATACCCTGACCGAATTGTTTTTGGGAAGTTAGAAAGGAAAGACCTCCTCAAGCCAAAGGACCCGCCGATATGGTTTATTAATAATCAAAGGTAATTATCTCTTGATTTGCCATGTGAATTAAACTGCCGTGACATAAGGAGTTTTATGAATTTAGGATGAAGATCGTTTACTAAATTTGGCCCCTTAACCCCCGGTTGATTCCCGGCGGGGACAGGGCGGCAATCCCCATAATTTTATGAGTTTCCGGGGATAGGGAGCGCACCCGACAAGGCGGTAATCCTGGCCGCTTTCCCCGGATTCATCACTAGGCCGCGGCAGGAGGCGGTATGGACAAAGAGAAAAGCCCAGGCGGGAAATTGTTTGCTGTCTCTGCCATAGAGAAGGCTAGGAGAAGGGCTGCTGAGAAAGGCCAGCATGACACTAATACCCCGCCGATAGAAACTCCCGCCCCTAAAAACTACTTACTGAATACTTTGCCTTCTGAACCCGTTCAAATATCCCCAGAGAAACGATTCACTATTCTTCTTGCTCTTTTAAAACTTGGCCCTACAGCACACGCGTTTTACCCAGAAGAAGACTTCGCCCGGCAAGCAGTCTGCGCTGGCCTTCCCCTTTTGGCATCGCCAGAGCAGCGGTGCTATTTCCTAACGACACTTAAACCTATTGCGATAAAGATTATGGAATCAGGAATTTTCATTAATGGAGGATTAAAGGGTAATATCCTGAGCCAAGACCCCATCATTTATGATTTTTATCCCATCGAGAACATTGACCAATTCATTTTTGGCTTGGCGTCTGTTCTGTATCGGCATGAAATGAGAATGAGTACAGAATACCCCTTAGCTTTTCAATGTTTCACCTTTATCGAGGCTGAACGTAAGCTTAACTTGTTTATATCTGATGTTGAGATTTGGCATGGCAAGCGGGCGGCCCAACCGCTTAAAACAAAACTAAAAGAGCTAAAGGCCCTTGTACGGAAGACAATAGAGCCTATCTGGCTGTCCCTTTCATGGGAGAAGATAGAGGATAATTCATGGAAGCCAAAGATTAACCCGGCTCACCGCAAACCAAGGTCCATTGAAATTATTGCAAGAGAAATGGTGATTAGGACCGGCCTCAATGTGGAAATCAATGAAACCAGCAAAGGGCCAAGGGATACAACCATCAAAGAGATACGTGGCCTCTTCGATAAACATATAAAAGCACCGTTCGATAAACACATAAAAGCACCGGAGGTCATCATTGGCAAGCGGGTTTCAGAATTATTGGCCGTTTTCGGAATTGAGAGACAACCAGATACTATAAGGAGGAAACCCAAGAAAAAAAAGGCATAATTCACAGCATTACTCCCTACCTCTTTGGGAAAATATCGTAAAAACTTCCCCCCTTTTTCAAATTTCTTATCAACCCCCAATAATCATTCCTTCCAGATGGGAAAAAATTGCTAAAACTTCCCACTTTTCTTTAATTTCTTCCCAATATTTACCTGTAATATCAGGATGTTAACCATTGACATCCCCCAGGCAATGGTTAAAATAAATGTAATACAATGAACAATAGGAGCAGAGGGGAAAGCTATGGCACGACCCAAAATTTTTCATGGCAGCAATGTTGGGCTGAGACTCCCCCGAGACATAGACCTGCGCCTAAGGGCGGAGTCCTTGGCAAGCGGAAGAACTCTCAGCGATTTGATACGGGAAACCTTGGCGCAAACGTGGGGAGCGCGGCAAAAAAAACAGGAGATTAGGCAGCAGGGCCAATAGATATGAAGCCCCCGGCGGCGGGACGGCCATGGACCAGGGGCGGAGTATGAGGTTAATTGCAAATGTATCTTAATTATAGTTTTTCTTCTTTGAAATGTCAAGCCCTGGGCCTGGCGGGGGATAGCCGATGATAACAGCGGACCATGCCCAGGCAATAAAAGCCTTAAAGTTTCTGCATACTGACGGCGCGGTTTTTGAGGTGTGCATTATCAGCCCGAAAAATCCTAAATGCAATCTTTTTGAGGGCTTCGCGGGCGGGGAAAAGGCCACGGTGAGCGGCTGGTTTCAAGACCCCCAGAAGGCCGCAGAATTAGTGACAAAAATTGAAGCCGCGGGGATTTATGTCACCTTGAACCCCTGCAAGGAAGCCTACCTTGCCCGTGCTAATCATCGCCTCAAGGTGTCTATTCCCCGCACCGAAGATAAACACATCGAGGCATATAAGAACCTGCTTATTGACGTTGATGCTGATCCGGGCGGGGTTAGCGGGGTATCCAGTACTGATGCTGAGCATGATGCTGCCTTGGAAATGGCCCAAATCATCAGGGCTGACCTAACAAAAGATGGCTGGGTCGAGCCTCTGTCGGCGGATTCGGGCAACGGGGGACATCTTACATACGCAGTTGACCTGCCAAACACACCGGAGAGCGTGGAATTAATCAAGGCTGTATTGCAAGCTCTGGCCCTGCGCTATCAAGACGAACTCTCCCGGCGCAACTTAGGCATTGACACGAGCGTTTTTAACCCAGCCCGCCTCACTAAACTTTATGGAACTTGGGTTAGAAAGGGCGACAGCACCAAGACCCGACCTCACCGCCTGGCAACAATCCTTTCCTTGCCAGAGGCGCGCCAGCCTGTACCTTTGGAACTTCTGCAAAAACAGGCGGCAATTGTCCTACCGAAAACTGAAACCCAGAAAAAAGAAATTCAATCAGATCGCGGGCGGGTTGATGTGCCGGCGTACCTTGCGCACTATGGCCGAAAAATGGTCAAGGTGAAGCCTTATGCGGATGGGCTGCTTTATTGTCTGGAAGAGTGCATTTTCGACCCTTCCCACAGCCCTAACGAGTCGGGTATTTTACAGGCGGCGGACGGCACTCTTTCTTATCAATGTTTCCACGACTCCTGCAAAGGTCGCACCTGGAAAGCCGCCCGAAAAATCATAAGCGGGGCGGCCAAACTGACCCTGTTTATGGTCGGTAAGTCTTCCCCAAAGGCGACCCCCTCACCTGCTCTTAATCCAGGCGAAAGCGAACCCGAGAAAATCTCCTGGGTAGGACACCTTTACTTTGTGGAGTGTGGCCGCCTATGTCTGGAAGTCATAGACCGCGAGGGACCGCATACACGACCCTTGGCGAATTTCCAGGCCAGAATTGAGGAAGAAATAACACGGGATGATGGTTTACGACCCGTCAGGGAGTTTCTGGTAAGGGGCAGCTTGGAGACAGGGCGGCCCCTCCCCCCGGCCCGAATACCCGCAAGGGAATTTGACGGCCTGGCCTGGATACGCCGGGACTGGGGGGCGGGACCCTGCCAAGCACCGGGGCGGTCCCTTGGCCCCCACCTTCTCAATGCCATTCAAGCCCATTCCCAGGGGATTAAAAGGCGCATGGTTTACGCCCATTCCGGCTGGCGCAAGATAAACGGGGGGTGGCGTTACCTGCATGGTGGGGGAGCTATCGGCCAGGGCAAGCCGGTTGAGGTTGACTTGGGGGAAAACCTGCACCTTTACCGCTTATCCGAGCCAGGGGGGATTGAGGCAGCCCAGGCAAGTTTGAGGTTTTTGGATATAGGCCCATGGGAGATTTTGGCCCCCCTGATTTCCTGTGCTTACCTAGCCCCCTTTGCGGACCTGGAAAAGATAGATTTCAGCTTATGGATATATGGCAAGACGGGGGGGTTGAAAAGCAGCCTGGCGGCCCTGGCCCTTTCCCATTTCGGCAAATTCTTACGGACTACCCTTCCCGGAAGCTGGTTTAGCACAGCCAACAGCCTTGAAAAACTGATTTTCACCCTGAAAGATAGCCTTTGCGTGATTGATGATTTTGTCCCGCCAGCTAACTTTAGAGAATCTCACTTAATGACAGAGAAAGCAGCCAGAATAATTTATCAAGCTGGCAACCGTTCAGGCCGGGGGCGGCTGACGGCGGACCTGAACGCCCGCCCTGACCATTACCCCCGTTGCCTGATTATCTCCACAGGGGAAATACTCTTGCCGGGCCAGAGGCAGAGCGCCACGGCCCGTTACCTGGGAATCGAACTTGACCCGGAAAAGACCCTGATTGACCTGTCCCGGCTGACAGCGGCACAAGCTGAATCACACCTATATTCTGGGGCCATGGCTGCCTACCTGGAAGACTTGGCCCCACGCCTTGATGCTGCCCAAAAGGACATTAGGGCACTTTTTGAAGCCTACCGGAGAGCCTTTCAAAGCGGAGCCCACCTGCGGATACCCGAGATTCAAGCCTGGCTGACCGTGGGGTTTGAAATGTTTCTCCGGTTTCAGACCAGAATGAAAACCATTTCTCAGGGCCAGGCAGACGAAATGCTTAAACGGGCGTGGGAGGTATTCGAGGCCCTGGGAGAGAAACATTCCCGGATCATTGAAGGGGAACGGCCCACCCTGAAATTCTTGGCCGTTCTCAAAGAGCTTTTCTATCAAGGCCGGATTTATGTCGAATCGGCAAACCTGGCCGGTGCCCCCCCACAAAGAAAAGACGATTTGGGGTGGGCAGGAACCGACCCGGCCAAGAATGCGGAGCTTGTGGGGTGGGCAGATGACAGCACCCTTTACCTCATGCCGGAAACGGCAATGAGAGTTGTCAATGAGGCAATCCGCCGACAGGGGGATTTTCTCTCTCTGGGCAAAAATGAGATGCTGGCGGCTTTGGCCCGAGAAGGGTTTATAGATCCGGGGAAGGATTCACAGCAGGGCAGAAACACTCACGTAAAGAAGATGCAGGGAACTTCCAAAAGGGTGATTTGCCTGCCCCTGGAAAAACTGGCCCATGATGAGGTTTTGGAAGATGAAAATCTGTAAAGGTTACCGTTTGGGTTACCGCGGTTACCGCAAAGTTACCGCGCTTGGTAACAGTGAAAGCAAGGCGGGGCGTGGCTTAGAGGGGTGAGTTACCGAAGTTACTCTTTTCTCCTATATAAGACCCTTTTTGTAACTTTAGGGGTAGATAAGCGTGAAAACTTACAAAACGTCTCTTATATCGGAGAAGAGCGTAACAATGGTAACCGGGCCTTTTGAGTCAATAGGCATGCGGGTTTCACGGTTACCAAGCGCGGTAACTTTGCGGTAACCGAGTGGTAACCGAGTGGGGAAGTGTGAATTGGATAGGGGCAAGGGAATGAGCCTTCAAGAGCTAATCAACCGGGGAGAAATCATCCGGCCCGATGAACTGGCTAAGGGCCTGAAGGTGGCCCAGGGCACGGTTTACGCCTGGGTTGATAGGGGCCTTATCCCTCATATTAGGATTGAGAAGTGTATCAGGTTTGATCCGGCGGAAATCCGGGAGTGGCTTGAAAAGAAGCGCAAGGCGGCCAGGAAAGCGCCATATGGGGGGGCGGCCACCTGATTACATAACAGGAGCAACGGTTTTTTAGCTTGAATTATCAATCACTTACAAAGGCAAGTGTCCATCAAGTGTCCATAAAAATCCTCATAGATAGCCGTGAGAAGAATCCTTTCACCTTCACGGGATATGACGTGGACCCCGAGCCGGCCATGTTGCCGGTTGGCGATTATTCCTTGCCGGGCTTCGAGGACCGGGTGGCCCTTGAGCGCAAGAGCCTAAATGACTTGATTTCGTGCCTTATGAACAGCAATCGGGAGAGATTCGAGAAGGAATTAGTCAAGGGACGGGCCTACGACCTCTTTATGGTGGTGGTGGAGGCCAGCCTTGCGGACGTATCACGGGGGCGATACAGGTCCGAAATGAAAGCTCATGCGGCCCTGCAAAGTCTCCTGGCCTTTCAAGTGAGATACCGACTATCAATAATTTGGGCAGGCAATCGGGCGGGGGCGGAGTATATGACTTTCTGGACCCTGGCGAAATATCTTAGAGAGCTTGAGGAACGGTTTAAACAAGCAACGAAAGCACAGGAGAAGGCGGCATGATGAATGAACTTGTCAAGGTGTCTGATTTAGGTGAGCTGGCGCACGCCATAAACCGGGAGCATGACCTAGCACGTCAGACCTTTAAAACGGCCCTCCACCATGCGATAAAGGCGGGGGAATTGCTCAGGAAAGCCAGGGCCAAGGTAGGACACGGCGCTTGGTTGCCTTGGTTACAAGAAAACTGCCATATTTCTGAGCGCACCGCCCAGGCGTATATGCGCCTTGCTCGGGAGTTTCCTAAGCTGGATTCGGCAAAAGCGCAACGCGTTGCGGATTTGCCATTGAGGACAGCGCTTCAAGAGATTGCCCAGGAGCGGCGCGAAGAAATATGGGACCCCGATGAATTAAGCGAAATCATTAAATATGTGAATGAAAAGTTTTTCGCTGACAACACTAAACATCAAATCGACCTGGACCCGGAGCCGTTATACCGTCTGTTTTTTAAGCATGATGATGGCACGATGACCGAGCGTGAGAAAATCGGGTTTTGCTTGCAGATGAATTATGGGACGCGCCTTTGTTTCTGGGTAAATTTTGCAAAAGCCAAAGGGAAAGAAAGCCTGCCCCCGGAAATATTGCGATACCTGGATGAGGTTTATGGTGATTTGCCGAGCATAAAAATATGCCATGAGCATTGCGGGCGCCCGTGGACCTTAGATGAGGGTAGCGGACTTTCTGCCCCCCACTAATCGAAGACCGGGCCGCCGGGTTATTCAGGACCGCCCCGAACCGGTAAGAGGTGGACAGGGAAATGGCAAAACTGAGCAACGGCCATGAGTGACAAGCCGGTTTGCGGGATTCAAAGGAACGCACGAGAGAAGATCCGCTTTCGGCTGGGGGAGTTTAAAGGCCACAAGTTCGTGGATATGCGGGTGTTCACCCTTGAGGACGGCAAGGACCCGGCCCCGACCAAAAAAGGATTATCCGTGAGTCCAACCTTGTGGCCGGAGTTTAAAAAGGCCCTGGCCCAAGCGGAAGATGCCATGATTCAAGAGGGATGGCTCGACCGGGAGGACCTGGCCGGCTAAAGAGGGTGTTTTAAACCTATATGACCCCACCAGACGGCCCAAGAGAGGCGATTTGCCTCCAGGCAAGGGTAGTTTGCAAAGGGGGGTGCAGCCGTGATTATTCTCAGGATTGACAATCGAGCGCACCTATCCCTGTCGCACCTACCCGTCGGCGCGGCGGGCCAGCTTAAGGAAAGGCTTACCTTTGCTAACCCAGTATATCTTGAGAATAAGCGGAAAAGATCCGGACCTCGATTAGCAGTCGGTCTCGGGAAGGAAACTTGTGAGGCTGAAAATGAACAAGGACGCTGAGACAAAGAGCATAATAAAAAAGCCGCTTGATGCTCGGGAACAAATTTTTGTCGGGGAATATCTTATTGACCTGAACCCAGAAAGGGCCGCCATCGCTGCGGGTTACAGTAAGACAGTGGCTCGCACCAAAGCATATTCATGGGTTGGTAATAGTAGGTTAAAACCGCATGTTTATCAAGCAGTTAGGGACGCTGAGGCGGCCAGGCTCGAAAAACTTAGGATCAAAGCGGATGAGGTTGTCGCTGAAATTAAGTTGCTTGGCCTTTCCAATATGGGGGATTTCGCTGAGTGGGGACCTGACGGAGTAACGCTCAAGGATTCCAGTCAATTAACCAGGGAACAGACGGCTTGTGTGGCTGAGGTGGGCGAGACAAAAACAAAAGATGGCGGTAGTATTAAATTCAAATTACACGACAAAAAGGGTGCCCTGGATTCTCTTGCGAGACATTTAGGGCTTTTCAACGCCGATACCTCCGGCAAAGCCGAGAATAAGTTTGTCATCATCGGGACAGTCGGCCAGAGCCTTGAGGATACGATCAAGGAAGTGGGGTTCGTGGAGATCGAGAGCGAATGACCCTTCCCGCCTACAAACTGAAACCTAACGAGATCGTAGCCTGGGCTCCTCAACCCGGGATGCAGGAGACGGCCCTCCACAAATACCGGGAAGTCAAGGAGCTATTTGTCGGCGGCTCCCGGGGCCCTGGCAAGACCGATGCCCTGATTGGCGACTACCTTCAAGACGTGGACAAGTGGGGGGCAGCCTGGCGAGGGTTTTTCTGCCGGCGCTCTTACCCTGAACTTGAAGAGGTCATGGTGCGCTGCCAGGAGATTATGGGTCCATGGGCGAAGTGGACCGACAAGAACAAGACCTGGACCTTCCCCAACGGTGCCTTCCTTCGGCTCCGGTTCATGGAACACGATAGCGACTGGATGCGTTACCAGGGCCACCAGTATCCTTGGCAGGGCTGGGACGAACTGCCCCAGCACCCCACCGACGCCAACTATGTGAAGATGCAGGCTTGCTCCCGTTCCCCTTACGGAGCCCCTTCCCGGGTACGGTCTTCGGGGAATCCCGGATGCCCAGGCCAGCTTTGGGTGAAACAGCGGTTTATGCCGGACGGGGTGAAACCCGGCACCGTCATCAAGGTGCGGCTCCCCAACGGAGAGATCACCACCCGGGCCTTCCTGCCAGCCAGCGTCTACGACAACAAGATCCTGCTCGCCAACGATCCGGGTTATCTCAACTGGCTTCAATCCCTGCCGCCGGCCCTCCGCCGTGCTTGGCTTGAAGGCGACTGGTCCACCTTCATCGGCCAGGTCTTCAACTGGCTCCCCCGGTATCATGTCCTCCACGATGCTCCCTGGCCTCCCCCTCCAAACGCTTTTATCTTCACTTCTTTCGACTGGGGCCATGCGGCACCGTTCAGTTATGGATGGTATTGGGTCGACGAGTTCGGCACCTGCTACCGGGCCCGGGAGTGGTACGGCTGGAACGGCAAGGCTAATGAAGGCTGCCGACTGAGCAATGTCGAGATAGCGCAGGGCGTCCGCAAACGGGAAGAGGACTGGGGGATCTGGGGAAAGGTGAGTTACCGGGTAGGCGGCCGGGATTGCTTCAACCGGACCCTGAACCCCAAGACCGGGGATTTGGGGCCGACTTACAATGAGGATTTTATTTCTGTTGATCCATTACTCTCCATGGTTCGGGCCAACGACAAGGACCGCAAGACCGGCCTCGCTCAGTGCCATGAAAGGCTGCGGGTGGCCTTCGATGAGCAGGGGAAGGTGGTTTATGGCCCCATGTTCCAGGTCTATGAGGAGTGCGAGCAGTTTCTTCGGACCGTTCCGACCTTGGTGAGCGATCCCCACGATGTCGAGATGGTGGATGACAGCCAGGAAGACCACATTTTCGAGGAATGGCGCAATGCCATGATGAGTCGACCATTGCCCGCCTATGAATATGAGCGGCCCTTGACCGGCCCAGCCCGCATCATCGAGATGGTGGAACGGGGCTCCTGGCAGGAGGGTAACGACCTGCCTTGGCGGGGCGAAAACGTGGCCGAGGTGGCGGGATACAACCCGAGGTCGGGGGGATTCTTCGAGGAAGAGGAATGGTGACGGCCGGCTTCATTTTTCACCTCTGCCTCATTTTTTTCAAAAACATCTTGACAATCAATATAAATCAGTATTAATCTATATTAATCAACATTGGGGGATATAATGGGAGCCGAAAAATTACTCACCCCGGAAGATGCGGCCAAGGCTCTTGTGGTGAAGCCCGACACTCTTAGGGGATGGTTGCGGGCCGGCAGGCTAAAGGGCGTAAAGGTAGGCCGCTTGTGGCGGGTCCGCGAAAGCGATTTGGAGGCATTTTTGAAAGGGGGTGAAAAGGAATAGCGGCAAAAGCGGGCCGGCCAGGTCTGGACAGCACCCAGCCGACCCTAACCACAACACAAACCTACAGAGAAGGTTCATCCGGGGCATCCTGACCCCTGTGGTGCCTAAGGACCCGGAAGGTCCGAAACCGAGCGAGTAACCTACAACCAAGGGCCCCAGGCTGGGCTTGTGGCCCCTGGACCTAAGGAGGGACGGACCATGGCAACTGTAAAAAAGAAGATCAATAAGAAAGGCACGGTGTACCGGGTTGACTGGTATGACCCGGAAGGGAGGCGGCACCGGAAAGACTTCGAGCTCAAGAAAGACGCTGACGCTTACCGGGGCAAGATTGACGCCGCCAAGAAGGAAAACCGCTATCACGATGTATTTGACGTGAAGAAGGAGAGCCAGACCACCTTCAATGACTTATGCACCCTATATGTGAAAAACTTTGGAACCCAGAAAGCTTTTAACACCAGCAAGCGGTATCTCCTGGAGGTGGTAAAAGGCCACTTCGGGGACCGAAAGCTTTCCCAGATCACCTATCTGGACCTGGAAACCTACCGGAATAAGCGCAAGGCAACCCCGACCTGGGGAACCAAACCCCGGACGGATGCCAGCGTTAATCGGGAAATGGCCCTGATTTCCCATATGCTGAACAAGGCGGCGGAGTGGGGATTACTGGAAAATTCCCCCTTCAAAAAGGGCAAGAGGCTGATGCTCAAAGAAAATAACCATAGGCTGAGGTTTCTTACCGAATCCGAGATTGAGGCCCTGCTGAAAGCCTGTGATGATTTGAAGACCTATAGCCCCCACCTGAGCCCCATTGTGGAAACGGCCCTGCTGACCGGCATGAGGCGGGGCGAACTGCTTTCCCTGAAATGGGAGCAAATCAGAAACGGGTTTATCTACCTGACCGAAACCAAGAGCGGCAAGGCCCGCCAAATCCCTATCAATGACCGGTTGGCGGGAGTGCTCCGGGGAGTGCGCCAGGGCAATCAGCTAAAATCACCCTATGTGTTCTGCGATTCTCAAGGACGGCGGTTTTATCAGGTGAGGCGATCCTTTACCTCAGTTTGCCGCCGGGCTGGGATAGAAGCTTTTCGGTTCCATGACCTCAGACACACGTTTGCTTCCCAACTGGTGATGAATGGGGTCAGCTTGAAGGCGGTGCAAGAACTCCTGGGCCATGCCGACATCAAAATGACCATGCGCTATTCACACCTGTCCCAGGCGCACCTTCAAGATGCCGTGGCGGTGCTGAACAAGATCGGCAATGGACACCAAATGGACACTAAAACCCAAAAACGGGAAAAGGCTGACAACCCCTCGATTGCCAACCCCTTATAACCCCTGACTTATTTTGGTGGAGCTGAGGGGAGTTGAACCCCTGACCTCTTGAATGCCATTCAAGCGCTCTTCCAGCTGAGCTACAGCCCCACGCTCAAGTTGAAATTTAAACAGAAGCAGCCAGTCTGTCAAGGCCCGGTCTGGCAAAATGTCAATAGCTCCTCGGGTTGCCCGGTGATGGCGGAGCGGCTTGGGGAGGGGGCGGGCGCCTACACCGGCCTGGAACCGGTGCCGCGGGCCCCTGGCCCGGTCTCCCCAAGAATATCTCGCCGGAAGGCAAGGCAAGGTGGCGGAGACCTGGGCTATCTGGCGGTGGGGGTCCGCCGGTCCAGCGATCCCGGCCTGCCATAGTTCCACCAAGGATCGCCCTTGGGCTTGAATCTCAGTCAGGCTTGCCGCTCGTCCCCTGCCCCGGGGGAAAACCTATTGTGATTGATACAATAATCTGATAATTAAAAAAAGTTTCCCCGGGACTGGTCATCCGGAACCGAGTCGGGGAGCCTAGACGAGAGGGAAGGAGATTTTGATGTCCGGCAAGACCGCGAATATCCGCAATCTGGTCCTCATCGGCCACAGCGGCTGTGGCAAGACTTCGTTGGCCGAGGCCCTGTTGTTCACCGCCGGAGCCACCTCCCGGCTGGGGCGGGTGGATGATGGCAGCTCCGTGCTCGACTACGAGGCCGAAGAAATCAAACGCAAGATCACCATCTCCTGCGCTTTTCACCATTATCAATGGAAGAAGCACACGGTTTATCTGGCCGACACTCCCGGCGACGATAATTTCCTGGCGGACGCCCGAGCTGCCCTGCACGTCGGCGACGCCGCGGTGGTGGTGGTCGATGCCGTGGACGGCGTCAAGGTGGGCACCGAGAAAGTCTGGCAGGTGGCCAAGCATTATCATTTGCCATGTCTGGTGTTTATCAACAAGTTGGACCGGGAGCGGGCCGATTTCGCCACGACCTTAAAAAGCCTTAAAGATATCCTGGAAGTCCAGGCCGTGCCCTTGCAACTCCCCATTGGCAAGGAGGCGGGCTTTAAGGGCGTGGTGGATCTCATTACCCAGAAGGCCTACCTCGGGACCGGCGGTAAGCAGGAGGCCGGGCCCATCCCCGCCGACCTCCAGGACGAAGTGGCGGAATTACGGAACGATCTGATGAATTTCGCCGCCGAAAGCGACGACGCCCTGATCGAAAAATTCCTGGAGGAAGGGGAACTGCCCCCCGAGGAAATCTACCGGGGCTTAAAGCTCGGCATCCTCCGGGGGGCCTTCGTGCCGGTGTTGTGCGGCGCCGCCTCCGGCCAGGCCGGCATCATCGGCGCCAGCCTGCTGCTGGACGCCATTAATGCCTACTTCCCTGCCCCCGAGGAACGGGGTGCGGTCAAGGGTACAAAACCAGGCTCAGGCGAAGAAGTAAATCTGTTCCCCGACCCGGACGGCCCCCTGGCCGCCCAGGTCTTCAAGACCGTGGCCGACCCTTACGCCGGCCGCCTCTCCATCTTCCGGGTCTATTCCGGCACCATGACCGCCGACTCCACCGTATTCAACGTCAACAAGGAAGCCCCCGAAAGATACGGCCAGCTTTTCCTGCTGGAAGGCAAAGGCCAGAAGGCGGTGCCCAGCGTCGGTCCCGGCGCCTTTGCGGCGGTGGCCAAGCTCAAGGAGACGGTGACCGGCGACACCCTGGCCAGCGAGGCCAATCCCATCCTGCTGCCCCCCCTGCTGCCGTCTCACACCATGGTTACCTTTGCAGTGGAGCCCAAAAAGCAGGGCGAAGAAGACAAGGTCTTTTCCTCCATTTCCAAATTAATCGAAGAGGACCCGTCCCTGACCCTTATTCGCAACATCGAAACCAAAGAAATCCTCCTTTCGGGGGTGGGCGCGGTGCATATCGAAGCCACCGCTGAGAAACTGAAACGCAAATTCGGGGTGGAAGTCAACCTCAAGCCGCCCAAGGTGCCTTATCGCGAGACCATCAAGAGCACCGTCAAGGTCCAGGGCAAATACAAGCGCCAGTCCGGCGGCCGCGGCCAATACGGCGACACCTGGCTGGAGCTGGAACCTCTGCCCCGGGGCGCGGGTTTCGAATTCGTGGACAAGATCGTCGGCGGCGTCATCCCCCGGCAATTCATCCCTTCGGTGGAAAAGGGCATCGTGGAGGCCAAACAGGAGGGGGTGCTGGCCGGCTTTCCGGTGGTGGATTTCCGGGTCACCCTTTATGACGGCTCCTTCCACGAAGTGGACTCCTCCGACATGGCCTTCAAGATCGCCGGCTCCATAGGCTTCAAGAAGGGCTGCGAGCAGGCCAGGCCCACCTTGCTGGAGCCCATCATGAAGATGGTGGTAACCGTGCCGGAAGAGAATATGGGGGACATCATCGGCGACCTCAACGGCCGCCGGGGCCGGGTCCTGGGGGTCGAAGCCCGGGGCAAACAGCAAATAATCGCGGCCCATGTGCCCATGGTGGAAGTGCTGCTCTATGCTCCGGATTTGGTCTCCAAGACCGGCGGCCGCGGCACCTACGCCATGGAGTTCGACCACTACGAGGAAGTGCCGCCGCCCCTGGCGGAAAAGGTCATCGCCGAGGCCCGGGCGGCCCGAGAGAAGGAATAGGATGATATTTTGGGGGGAAGGGGTCAGTGGCTTTCCCAGGAGAGACGCATGTGCCACCGGCCCCTACCCTCTTCCCCCAAACCCCCATCCCCAACCCCCCTATTTAAATGAGCATTTCGCCAAGGTCTCACCATAGTATTAGCTGAAAGCTGACCGCTGCAAGCTGATTACTCACGGTAAATCAAGTAACTTTTGTGGCTTTAATGATATAATGTAAACATTATGATTCTCCTGACCAATGACGACGGGATTTACGCCCCGGGGCTTTGGGCCCTGTATAAAGAACTGAGCAAACTGGAAGAAGTGGCGGTGGTGGCCCCGGATAGCGAGCAGAGCGCCGTAGGGCATGCCATCACCCTGATGAATCCCCTGCGGGTCAAAAAGGTCACCCTGGATGGCGGCGTCCAGGGCTGGGCGGTGAGCGGCACCCCGGCGGACTGTGTTAAGATCGCCCTGGCCGAACTCCTGCCGCACATCCCGGAAATGGTGGTATCGGGCATCAACCTGGGCTCCAACGTGGGCATAAACGTCCTGTACTCCGGCACCGTGTCCGCCGCCACCGAGGCCTGCATCCTGGGGATTCGCGGCATGGCCTTTTCCCTTAACTCCTATAAGGCTGACGCCGACTTTGCCGCAGCCGCCCGGATGGCCCGGGAGACGGTGGCCCGCCTGCGGCACTGGGCCGGCTGGAACAACGGGGTCTGCCTTAACGTTAACCTGCCGGCCCTGCCAATGGATAAAGTCCGGGGCGTCAAGTTCACCCGCCAGGACGTCGCACCACTGGTGGAGCATTTCGAGCGTCGGGTTGACCCCCGGGAGCATGTTTATTACTGGCTGGCGGAGATCCACGAGCGCCGGGACCTCGACCCCGAGACCGACCTGGGGGCCGTGGCCGATGGCTTCATCTCCATTACCCCCATCCACCACGACCTCACCGATTATCGCAGCCTTGAGGCCCTCAAAACCGAGAAACATTGAGCCTGCCCGAAATTGATTGGGGCGAAACGAGACCCGGTCCAAATTGAGAAATGGAGATTTGCCTGGTTTCATCAGGGACAGGTTAGAAAGAATTCTGCCGGACCCTACATACCCCAGGGAAACCTCATGGCCCACTGCCTGGGACACTTCGGGGAGCAGCTGCTTAGCGGTAAGCAATTGCCCGGCGACAGGACGATCTTCCCAGGATTTAAGTAATGCTTCTTCTTCCTCCCAGGAAATTAAGGACCAGCGTCGCCCCCTCGTCCCTTACGACCGAGACCCCCGGGACCCTGAACCGCCCTCCAGACGCTGGAAGGCGGCTAGTGCCGCGAGATTTGAAATACAGGAATTCTGTTGAGGCAGAGGTCAGGAAAGACGTAGGGGCGACCGCCGCTGGTCGCCCCTTTTTGGTTTGGTGGCACCGGCTGGAAGCCGATGCCACCATCCCTGACCCCTACCCCTAGCCTACCTGCCCCCTGGCCGCTAACGCTCCTTTATGCCGGGGCCTGCTGGATGGCGGACAATCTCCAGGGGTTGTTGCCCACCGGCCGGGTGAAGGTCCAGTACTCCTCGAACTTCACCGGGTCAGTCTTACTGCCTTCGAGCACCTGGCCGGTGGTTTCGTCCACCTGGTAATCCAGCAGGTTGGCATAGATGCGGGCGGTGAGGAAGTCTGCCCCGGCTTCCTGCCAGGCTTCGGTGAGGTCCACGGCGCGCACCGCGATATTTTCCAGGCGGTTGATCTTCTTTTCGGCCTTCATTTGCTCCAGGTCGTCCTGGAGGATGCGGAACATTTCGTCAGTGAGCAGCTGGCGCACTGGGGACATATCCCGATTGGCCCAGGCCCCCTGGACTTTGAAGAACAGGTCCATGGCCGCATCCTGAAACCGGGCTTCATCGAAAGAGGGATCGAATTGCCGGATATTGGCCAGACCCTGCTCCAGGTCCCGTTCCCAGGCCGGCGCCTGGGGCT
>Ga0326727_10011580_pt1 | contig 20448 bp, 21 predicted proteins | sample MB2enrmetagenome_FD_207643 | JGI IMG/M metagenome (GOLD analysis project Ga0326727, IMG submission 207643) | Lab enriched peat soil microbial communities from McLean, Ithaca, NY, United States - MB29MY | ecosystem: Environmental > Terrestrial > Soil > Wetlands > Peat | place: USA: New York...
CTCTGCGAAGAACTCAGCATCCCATTCCTCAATACTCCAGAATGCACACTCCAAATGTACATCGAAAAAGCAAAACAACTCAACTAAACAATTCCGACGTCTTATTCACTCCGAGACATCGTCTGTAGTCCATTTTCGTGTGTGTGGGGCCCTGGTGCGCACCCCCCCCAGAAAATCAAACGAACGACGGTTCAAAATACGATGCCTGCACAAGACGCTTGGATAATATTCGAAGTAAAACAACTGATAAGACACCTATGCGTTCTCGTCATATTCGTTTCCTGACACACTCTTGAGACCCTCACCGCCTGTACGATAGAATAAGCCCCACAAGAACCGACAAGTAACCGCACAACCTTAGCGGGATTAGAAAGGCGGAGCTTCCCATTCCGAGAATCGTTAGGAAATACGAGACAGCAAACAATCCAAAGGCAACGACAACCCATACTGCTAGAACGTTTCTTCCTTTTCGGTAAAGGAGAATACCGACTAAGCAGATTACCAGGTCGAACAGTAAATTTACCACGATAACAGGATCCAAAAATTACACCCGTCAAGATCACACATTACATTGGACAATACTTGCCTTTTAGCGGACCCGATTTCCTCGGATCAGTATATTAGGAAAATAAAAGCACACAGGGTCAGAACCGTCGTCATTCGTACTCTGGTGTGTGCACCACGAGACCCCCAACACACCATTTGGGTTGTTCGGTGAACTTTTCGCGTGTGGGCCTCAAGACTGCTGAAGTACGTACATCGCTTCTAGCAGGGTACTGTTCTTGAGATTCACTACTCGAGTTGAATTCGTAACACCGTCGTTCCAGCGATCAAACACAAGCCTCGTTTCGAAGCTGATAGGTATGATTTCGGGCACCGAGACGACATGCACCCCTGATGAAACCTCAACAGTCACATTCCCTGGATAATGACTCACACCGTCAATCTGCACTAATGCAAAGTCGGGCGCCACCACCGTCAACGTAAGTTCATGCGAAGAGGCAGTCGGTTGCCCGAATACTAGGGGTGACAACGCACAAACCTGAGAAGTAAGCACGAACAGGAGCAGTATCTTTTGAACCTGCATAGTCTACCCTACCCCAATGAGCAGTCGCCATTATGCTAGAAATACATGTTCAGATCGGATTCCAAACTTGGTTGCTGGGCCGGTCACCAATAAATGCCATAATCACGACGGCACATGGAAACGGCCACCACTGAAACCGATGCAATAGGACCAGCGTCGTAATTCGGACAGTCATTCGTATTTTCTTGGGTGGTATGCTGGTGCGCACACACATGAAATAACGCTCCGCCAGTTCTCTGAACGTAATCGCCCCCGTTTTCGAGAGAGGAAGTTCTCTTTCATCCTTAGAGAGAAGTTCAGTCAATCGGGGTGAATCCAACGGTTTCTAGCACCCATGAGCATGAATAGCCCGCTGTTGTCGCCCTTCAGTATACCGTGGACAGCTAGGGCGGCAGAGGCTACGTAGTCGTCGTGAGTGTCGCGCCGGTTGGGGGCGTGGACGTTGATCCGATTATTTTTGACCTCACGTACTGCATCTAGGTGTTCTTCAATGAAATGTTTCAGAGTTCGCGTTTGGCCTTCGGTAGGTGTTTTGGGGTAGTGGAGTCTTAATTGGTCGATTTCGCGTTTGTAGTCGGTATAGAGCTTGTCGCAGTCCTTCGGAGTGAAGTTGTAAGGTATGATTCGTAATGGATGTCGTTTTCTGATCATGTCGATCACTACGTTCCCGGGACCGTTCTTGTCAATGACGACGGCTTTCACTTTCCAGTAATCCAAACATTGGATTATTTCTTCGGCTTGATCTTCATAGTCGAGGCTTTCGAGTTCAAGCCAGTCCAGGATGTGAATTTGCTTGGCCTCTTTGTTATCTTTGCCCGGTTCTACTTCGGCGATTGTGACGACGGTTCTGTCGATGTCTTTGGCTACGTCGATGCCTGCCACTCGGTAACGTGCTGGGTCGGGGGTGTAGTCTTCTGCTAGTTTTTCGAAGGTTTCGCGATCGACCAGTCGGTTTCTTAATTGCACCCATCTGCAGGCGTATTGAGTTTGGAATTCTTCCGATTCCTCGCCGAGTTGTTCTTTGGCTGCGGTGAGTAGTCGGTTGTAGGCTGGTCTCTGTTTGGCCGCGGTTTCACCGTCGATTAGGAACGGATATTTTGAGTCGCGAGTTTTCTTGTAGAAGTGATCGTTCTCGATGCTTAGTGAGGGTGTTCCGGCGAGTACCGTTGTGCACTTGAGGGTTGCTCCTGCGGCCATGGGGAAGATGATGGTTTTCATTGTGGTTTCGTCCATGTCTTCGACCTGTTCCAGGAGAATGAGGTTGAATCCTTCGCCTTTTTCGTTGGCTGATGGGTCGGCGGAGATGGCGCGTATGTCGAATCGTGTGTTGTTGGATTTGCGGTGTAGGTAGATTTCTCCGGTTTTTGACCTTTGCCGAGTGTCATGGTGATGCCGAGGTCAAGCAGAAATGCTTTCAGTTGTTCTAGGCGTTGTTGCATCCGTTTTCGGGTTACCATGACGGATTGATTAGTTTTGGCTGGGTTTACTAGTCCGAGTAGGAAGGTGGATTCGTTTACGATGAGTTCGTAAATACCTATCGTGATTCCTGCAAAGGCGAGGCATTCGGTTTTGCCAGATCTCCTAGCCCACAACATGTCCACCTCCGAGTTCTCTGTGGAGAGGTGGGCCCGAAAGATTGTGGTCGCGGCATCGAGCTGATATTTTGTTAGTGTGATCCCGCAGATCTTTTGGATATGTTGTAGTATTCCTGATAGGCTTCTAAGTCGCTGTTTTCTAGGTATCTTTTCAATTTGCCTTCTTTGTCTCATTCGTGCTCATCTTGAGTAGCTTGTTGCGATAATCGTTCGCCGGATCGTTGATTGATACCTATGTGTCGGGGAGGAATAGGTGGTCTATTTCGCGCTGGACTTCGATGATTCGATCGATGATTCGTAGTTGGATTTGATGATTCTTGGTTTCGTCATATTCGTTCCAGAGTTTGGCGAGGAGCTGGCGCCACATCGCAAACGAATCTTCGTAGGTGTGTAGTCTCAGTTCTTCTCTGATTTGTGATGTTTGCTCGCGGATAACTTTCATATCATTGCTAACTGTTTGCGGAGAAACGCCTACCATGCGAGATATCTGAAGGTGCGAGTTGCCTTTGTAATAAAGTTCGGATTCTCGATCGCGTCTCAGTTCAGCATTCGCATGGCAATCGCCGACACTCTTCAATGCCAACACTAGGATTAACTACTGCAACCTTGCAGAAAAAGTATACCTTTAAAACAGAAAGAGACAGATAATGTCGTAACGAGACAGATTGTGAATTGCCAAATATCAATACTCAAGGTTGGGTGTACAGATTTTGTTAACTGATAAGATGCGTAAGCAGTTGGAGTCCGACTGGAAGAGTACCCCAAAAGGGTCCCTGAAAACCTACCATAAACGACTTCGCAAACTAGTAATCCGTTCTCTAGCCGACCTGACCTTAGTAGCTGAACGAGAAAAGGAAGACCAACTCGCACAAATGTTCACCATCGACACCCTCCGACCACTACTCAACGCGCTAACAGAAACAGACCCGAAGGAGCGCACTGAACGGCATTACGAGATAGCTAAGCTCATGCTCCGCATCGCATACGATAAATTGAGCCCGAGGATCGCCAGCGAGTATCGCCCGTCAATCATGGGGACGCTCGACGCCAACATCCTCCTACTGGAATCGTTACCGACCGCACCAAAATTATCCGAAGGAAAAAGCGAAACAAACAACCCGAAAATGCCGAAAAAACGCAACCCGAATTCCTCCAATAAACACCAATAAACCGACGACCCAATCCACAAGCATTCCCAACATCGACTTCCTATCGTGTTTTTGATTCGTCCCACCTCAGAACGTCGGTGGTAAGAATAGGGTTGGGTAACGTTGAGTTCGAATTTAATCCCACATGAACAATCGGGAGTGGTTGAGTCTGCGCGTAAGCGTATGATGGAGCTAACGCGTCTAAGAAGTAATCCAGCGTCGTATCAGAACCCAACCCAACAAATATGGTTCCCGAATACCCAATATATCCAGGAAGTGAGACACTGATGCTGTACGGTCCGTCTCCTGGTACCCATAACTGATAGAATCCATCAAGACTAGGCGTAGTATAATTAAATCCGCCAGGCAACCACATTCCGTTATTCCAACCGGGCAGTCTTGATTCACTTTCATTTCCCGTAGGCACCAAATTAATGATCGCCCACGAAAGCGGCCGAGACTGCCCATAATAATCCGGACCAGAAATTATACCACTAATCCTCGAGGCACGCTCTACTGATCCAATGAGCGAGGCGTCTTCCCGCAGTTGAAGCGTGAAGTTGAGGGGCGTTGATTGGTAGTAGCCATCTACCCAGATCAGCAACGAGTATGTTCCAGGCTGCAAGCCTCCTTCAGGTTGCAGAACGGCGTCTGTGGTATCATAGAACCCAGCCCAAACCGTTTTAGGATCACCATAATATTGGTTAAACCCGTCAATTTCCAGATCGGTAATATTCGTAGGCCTGAATCCATACATGGCGGTTCCATTTGGAAACCGTCCGATGCTAACGTTCGTGAAATCGGGGATGTACGAAATATTCGCTCCAGCTAAGTTGCCGTTAGAATCAAACAGCTCCATCCTGATAGGCGTGCCATTCAATTGGTTTAGAGGTTGGGTGAAGGGCAGACGAGAATCTATGGAAGTAAGCAACCCCTCATTCCTAAATGCTAGCGTCAGATTCACGATCGGCATCTGGAGCAAATTTACCCTAATGTCCGTGTTCATCCCGAGCGTCACATGAACATGGAAGAACACACGCTGGTAACCTACAGTTTCAACCAGAACGCCATACGTGTCAGTTAGCAATCCTCCGTAAAAGAAGCCTAACGACGTTGTTGTACCGTTCTCCGGATTATTTGGACCAATTTGGTAATCAAACTGTGGCTGGAACTGTGCGGGAACAGTGTTGCCATTTGGAGCCGGTTGGCTCGCGTTCGTTGCATATGCTACCCCTATTGAACTGATGAGCTGAATCGAGATCGTTTGTCCGGGGAAGGACCAAGGCTCGGGCAAATTCGGACGCTCTGCATCTACCGAATACATAACAAGATTTAGAGCCCCAGCTTCATACATCGATAAACTAACTTGCGTATCTATGGGCGCCAATCCAATTGTGCCCTCCAAATCAGTCAGTTGATAGTACAGATCCTTTACCCCTACGTTGGCGTAACCCGTGAATACGGGTGATGATGTAAGGGTCAGAACGATATGATAAGTGCCTGGCCTAATACCGTAATCAAGCGCGGAACGACTTCCGAAAAAGTTCACTTCGCTGGTTCCTATGAGCTCAATCGGAGGATTGGTACGCCGACTGCCTGCCTGGATCGATGTAGTATTCTGCGCAACCAAGTTTCCTTCTAGATCATATGCTGTCGCAGTTAGAGTCGCAGGAACCGGTATCGGCGACTCAATGAGGGTGGAATTGAAATCCTTGAAATGTGCTGTCACAGTAAAAATGCCGCTGCGAAAGAGTGGAATATCAGATTCTACATCCAACGTGTTGTTATTTACGTGAACGAGTATGTCGTCGAATTGAACATACTGTGTCACGTATGCACGGAGATAGTAGTCTCCCCAACCCAATCCCGAATCGTAGTAAGCAGCATCTTGCGGGATCCTGCCTTCCCACCCGGTATCCGAGATTGTAAAGTTGAAAATAGAGCTCGTGGGGTCGGTAAACAAAGATGGCTTGTTTGGGAATGGTGTTTGGGCGACGAGTGTTCCGTTCTCATTGACAGCCAAGGCTTCTATAACAATCGATCGCGGACATTCAAACACCTGTCTATCTGGTTTACCGGTCACAGGATTGATATGGGAGGTAATGATCGGGAGCGCTGGCGCGCAGGCGTTAATACTTGTACTATTTGGGTATATGACATCCCAAGGCGTAGGTTGGCGGTTTTCGTCCTCGGAGTAGACTGTTCCCGTAATGTTTGCGCTCTGAAATAGGTAGATGTTAACTTGGTCCAGGGACTGGGCGGCGACAACGCTTACGGTTATAGCATTTATGGCTGGAACGAAACCTGCGGCATAGGCTGTGATATTGTATGTGCCTGGAGCTACACCGAATAGGGTAAAGTTGCCTTCTGCGGTGGAGTTTAGGAAAGTCTGAGCGGATTGTGGGTTTCCCAGATAATCGTAGCCTGTGGCGATTACTTGCGCACCTTCTCCCGGTCGCAGCTGAATGGGTTTCCCAATCAAGGAAGGATCCTTATTTTCTGCGTACCTCAAAACTCCTGAGATGTACGCCGGATCCTTACTTGCCTTAACCACGAGCGTTGGAAAATTGTATGCCCCTATGGAGGTACTATTTAGAAACACTTTGAAGAAATAGCGTCCGGCGATCGTTGGCGACGTTACGGCAAAGAGCCTAACGTACTCAGTAGTGCCTTCCAGAAACTGCCCTTTCGTAGGGTCAGTGACACCGACGAATGCGGGGCCGCAAGCAGGTAGCCCGTCCGATGCTATTGTCAAATTCAAGGGTTCGCAGCTAACCTTGAGGTTTTGAATTTGAATCAGCGACCAGTTCGGAGCCACCGTATCTGACGGCGGCGCTTGGTTTAACCTCAAAGTAGGGTGGCAAATTATTTCGCTAGTTTTCACATCAGTTGCACAGGCTAGAGCGCTTGGGTTGTAATTGTTCGTGAAGCTAGTCCAGATTTGAGTCGTACTGGAAAGTCCGGTAAAGTCTGGAGGGATGTAGATGTTCACTGTCTGATATATTCCGCGATGGGTTAAGCGAACCGCGAATAGCAAATCGCCTACGCTATTCGTTAAGATGCTGCTATTTGGGTACGAAAGCTTCACGGAATCAAATGGGTTGGATGCATAGAAAGTTGGAAACGATTCCCCAAGTGGCAAGTCAAATCTTCCAGGGGATACGCCGACAAAGCCACAATTCGCAGCCTGGTATGCCTCAGGTGGCGGATAGGATGGAGGAGGCGGTGTTGGAATTGGAAACGGCGATGGCGTTGGACCACAAGTGGCAACGGTAACAACAAAACTGGCGGAAGCACTATCTACTGGGAGACCGAGCATATCATAACCAGTTACGGTTACCGTGTAAGTGCTAGGCGGAACGCTGGGGGGAACGTTGGCAACGAGAAACCCCCCAGATAAATTCGCAATTGTCCCGTTGTTGAAATCAATTACACATATGTTAAACTTGACATTTACCACGCCGACAGGTGGGGGGATGAGAACGAAAGAACAGGATGTATCACTCGGCGAAAAATTGGCTCCGGACATCTCGATGGCTGATCCGACTTGGCCTACATTGGGATTTAGTGAAATGAACGGGGTCGGAGGCGGGCCGGCGTGTACGGATTTTATGTTTAGTAGGGTTATGAGTAGTATGCTGAGTAGGAGGGTGCACACGAGGGTTTTACGAAGTGTCCTAGTGTGCTCGGTGTTTCTGCCCAGCATTTAGCATGCCTGGTCAAAATTCTTCGTCGTAATCTTGCTTAAGATCTTTCTTAGAACCTTTCTTAGAATCCTTTTTGGACTCTTTCTTAAATAATTCCTCAGTATCTTCTTCTTTTTCCGTATCCTCAGTATCTTCCTCTTTCTCAGTATCTTTCTCAGAATCTTCTCTCAAAGCGTCGAGTTCGTCTTCACCGCTCTCTTCATCAAACCCCTTTGCAGCCTTTGCTTTGCGCCGAGCGTAAAGCATCCCGATCCCAATAATCAGGAGCGGAATCAGAAAACCGACTATGAAGGAGGAGACTAGTAGTAGAAGTTGAGAGTTAGCGCCACCGCCACCTCGACGGTAAGCTGATGTGGCTGTGCCTGTGAATTGGCCTGAATATTGACCGGAATATTGCCCTGAGTACCCTGAGAATGATCGGGCCGGAGTGAGGAGGATTAGGAGGTAAGCGTTAACAACATTGAGTATCCCTGATAGTAGGCTGGCAGACAGTAGTTTCTTTCGTTTAACCAACTCACCTTTGGAGGCAGCGATTGAGCCTACGAGGATGCCGGTGATTATAATTGGAATAATTATTGGGGCTTGAGGCATCAGTGTTGCCAGCGCGCTGTTCGCCCAAAGTCAACGGAAATCTATATAAGGATAACTACAAGTTGTAGTTTTTTCGTCCGCTTTGAAACTCGCTAATCTTCGTCCACACCAACGCGATTTGAAGTTCGCATTAGGCGATCTTGAAGCAATCGTGCTACGCGAGCTTTGGGAATCGAAGACTCCACTCTCTGTCAAGGAATTTCACGTACAAATTGCCCGCACACGCCCAGTTGCTGTAACGACCGTCGCCACAATCCTAGACAGGCTATATAGGAAGGGCATAGTGCAGAGGAAACTCGTACGGGAAGGAGGGCCACATTACGAGTACTCGGCTAAATTCACCGAAGACCAGTTTAAGCATGAGATCGTCGATAACGTGATGGGGACACTCTTGCATAGCTTCAACGACATCACGGTCGCCTATCTGGCTGATAAAATGTCAAATGACAGGAAGAATGACACCCAACTATCCAAATATTTGGATAGGCTGAGACCGAAATGAATTCTCTTTTCCTCCATAGCTATTTTATCATGCTCACCTGGTTTCTGGTCGGTCCCCCTAGACCGATCTTAGTAACCGGAGCGTTGTTGCTTTCCAGCCTAGCCGCCCTGCTAGTGTTCAAGCACTCGTTCCGCGCGAGAACGGTTGCTCTGCTTGGAATTTTCGGCCTTATGTTAGTTGAAAGTATTCAACCTGTGCTAGTGTGGTTGGGTCTCGAGCTCATTCCTGTCCACGTTGGATGGTGGAGCACCTTCCATCTCTTCGTAGATGCCAATCTTCTGTTGACGTTGATCGGGACGGTAGCTGCATTCTGTGCAGCGGTCTACATTCAGTTTGGGAGGGTTCGAATGGATCTTGCGACCGCTTTCCCTCAAATGAGTTTTGTTAACCCAACCTTGGAACTGAGCGAGAGCGTAACGAGACTAGCGAAAGTTGCGGGAATTAAGCCGCCTGAGGCGGTGCTTGTCGATTCAGGATCACCTACAGCGTTCACGGTAAAAACCAATGGGAGATACGCTATCGCAGTAACGATCGGATTGCTGGAATCACTTGAGAGAGATGAAGTGGAAGCATGTATTGCGCATGAGATCGCGCATCTCAAGAACAACGATTTTACGTTAAGACTGACCGCGACTCTATCTAAGGTGGCATTGTTCGCGAGGCCGCTCAGTTACTTTATCGAACCAGCGGTTTACCGCGCACGTGAATTTCTCGCGGATAAGACGGCAGTTTTGATTACAGGGGGAGCGGATGCTCTCGTTTCGGCGCTCTCTAAACTTCAAGAGTGTTCTGTGATTCCTGAAGTTATTGCGCCGACTGATGCAATTTGCGTATGCAGCTTGCGCCCCTCTAAGCGAGCGGCCCTCAGAATTTTTGATAAGCACCCCGATCTAGAGAAACGTATTAGTATGCTTCGTCGAATGAAAATGGAATGAGGTTACTGGTTATAGTTTCGATGCCTGAATAAGACTTCTTGATGAGACGCTATGAAATGTAAATTCTCAGTTGCCCTGCTAGTCGTCTTAGCATTTTCCAGTTTCGTTCTCTTAATAGGCCGGGTGGGAGCACAGGCGACGCCTGCGCATTTGACGGTTGCGATAACTGGCCAAAATTTGACTGGGGGATTCAACAATACGGTGACGATTACTGTTCAAAATAATTTCTATCAATCCATCCAGAACAACGCAATTTACGACGTTGACTTTCAGTTGGCGGTTCCTTCCAATTTGAGTTTGCTTGGTGACAGTCACTGGCATTATGATTCAATGTCTCTCGGCCAAACGATCATCATAACAACTCAGATCTACGCTCCAACAGCTGCGATTGGAACTGCCGCACAAGGAACACTCACTGCAACGTACAAGCAGCTGGGTGATGTTTCTTACACTACCGAGACTCACACGTTGAGCTTCAACGTTTACGGCTGGATCGATCTGACGCTTTACGACTCCGTCCTCAGTCCAGCTACCTCGACTTCCGGTGGGAACGTGACCATTTCAGGAAATATTTTGAACAGTGGAAACGTGTCAGTGTATGATGCTAATGTCAGCGTCTCATCACCAGCAGCGGATCCGACGGTTCCTGCGAGTGTGTTCGTTGGAGAAGTGGACCCGAACATACCACGACCCTTCAGTCTGCTGGTGGTCTTCAAATCAGGCTTAGCGACCGGAAATTACCCCGTGACTATCACCGTCTTAGCGGTTGATAACGACCGGCCGGGTGTAGCGTTCAACGCTACCCAAACGGTTGCAGTTCAGATAACCCCAGCGCAGACCACGTCCCAGCCGACCCCATCTCAAACTGGGAGCGGAGGGATCGTGGGCATTATACTCGGAATTTTACGCTATATCTGGGATACGTTCTTCGGCTCGTCTTCGCCAACGGGATTCATTCATTCCTACTTCAGTACAACGACGGCACTCATCTCGGATGCACACCGAGCAGGTGATATCTTCTACACGTTGTTCGACCCGTGTTCGATTAATTCGGGATTCGCAATTCGTTCGCAATAATCCCGAGCTCGTCAATAGGCTTGATTCTCGACTAAAAGCGTCGGCAAAAGAATTAGAGCTGCAATCGCGCAATCATCCAGGAACCTGCAGAGGAGATGAGTGGCCTACGCACGTCGTCCGTTATGCGAACGAGTCTATGCGTTTGATATGCTCATCCTTCTCTATCTGTCCGTCTCTCAAACTAATTATACGATGAGTAGTGGCTGCTACTTCCGGATTATGCGTTACGATAATGAAAGTTGTTCCTAAGTTCCGATTCATCTGAACAACCAGGTTAAGGATTTCAGTCGTAGTTTTCGTATCCAGATTGCCGGTAGGTTCATCGCCGATTACGAGAGAAGGTCTCGTTACGAATGCCCTGGCAACCGCCACTCTTTGCTGTTGACCACCGCTAAGCTCCGTAGGTCGTTTGTTTGCCATACGCCCAAGACCGACAGCCTTCAACATTTTAGCCGCAGCGGCTCTTCTTGCTGCTTCAGGGATTCCACGGGCGATAAGGGGCATTTCGACGTTTTCGCTTGCGGTCAGTCGACCGATGAGGTTGAAGGATTGGTAAATGAATCCTATCCGTCGGTTTCGGAGGAGTGCAAGTTGGTCCTCATTCAGTCTTTTCAAATTGACACCGTCGATCAAAACACGACCCGCCGTGGGTTTATCGAGAGCACCGATGATGTTTAGAAGTGTAGATTTGCCGCTGCCGGAAGGCCCTATGATTGACGCTAGCTCACCTTTTTCAATCCTCAAGCTGACTCCTTTCAGGGCTGCATAGCTCATATGGCCGATTTGGTAGTCCTTAGTAATTCCAATTGTCTCAACTGCAGCAGCGACCATTCGAGACATCCTTTTCAACTATACAGCCGGGATCATACAGAAAAAGATATTTCAAAAAACTACGTTTCGTAGTTTACGAAACCATCCCTAGTGAACTGCCTCAAACTCCTGTAGGTCATAGTACTGAATAAATATTCTTAGAGATACGATTAAATTCACAATAACGACGGTGCGTAGTTGAGACAAATGGTTGCCTCTGAGAGAGTTGAAGATGACTTCTACAAACATTCAGTTTGATGGAGCAACCGGCAAAATTAATGCATATTTGACGAAACCAGATGCGGCTGAAGCGCGGCCCGGAATTATTGTTATCCACGAAATCTTCGGGCTTGTCGATCATACGAAAGATGTAGCGAAGAGGTTTGCGGCACAGGGCTACGTCACTTTGGCTCCAGACCTGTTCTCTGGAGACGAAAAACTACGAACAACGTTGACACCAGCAAACGTGAGCGCAGCTTTCCAGTTCATGCAGACCCTCCCAACTAGCCGGATGAGAGATACCTCCTATGCATTGGCTGAACTGGCCAAGCGAGGTGGAGACGACAGAGCCATAATCGAGGAGACCATGAAACTCCTGTTCGGAGGTTTGCCTAAGGAGAGGCTGACGCAGGACTTAGTGAAAGCCGTTGAGTATCTTAACGAGCAAAGTTTCGTTAGAACCGGCAAGATCGGAAGTGTAGGTTTCTGTTTCGGAGGCGGTATGTCAATTAACTTGGCATGCCACGCCAATACGGCGAGTTGCGTGATTTTTTATGGAGAAAATCCGTCACCAATCGAACTCGTATCCAAAATTCAGTGCCCCGTCCTCGGGATCTATGGGGGCGAAGATATGCGGATCAATTCACAGCTTCCCGAGCTCGTTAAAGCGATGAGTGAGTTTAAGAAAGATTTTGAAATGCGGATTTATCCTGGAGCACCACACGCTTTCTTCAACGATACAAACATTCACACCTACAGGCAGGAGGCAGCGAATGAAGCATGGGATCGAACGTTAAGATTCTACGGTCGAACACTAAATTGAGAATCTGAGTCCTCGACTGATCGTCGATTTCCCAAGCTGGTGATCAGAGATCAATGTTATAACCATCCGAAATCTGAGTGCGAAAGCTGGCTGAGACCATTGCTTAATTCTGGCGATATTGCGTGGGTTCTAACAGCTACCGCTTTAGTAATGATAATGACTCCGGCGCTTGGGTTTTTTTATGGTGGACTCGTCAGTAGAAAGAACCTAGTTTCGACAATAGTTCAGTGTCTAGCCATATTTTCGGTGGTAAGTCTCGTCTGGGCGTTATGGGGTTACAGCTTAGCGCTCGGACCCTCGGTTAGTGGCATAATCGGAAGCTTAGCAGATATTGGTTTGAATAACGTCGGATATGCTCCGAATCCAGGATATTCCAATACTATACCTGAGCTTTTGTATTTCGCGTTTCAACTCAAGTTCGCAGCTATAACGCCTGCTTTGATCATTGGTGCAATCGCGGGAAGGATCAGATTCAAGCCGCTATTGGTCTTCATTGTGCTTTGGACGACATTCATCTACTGTCCAATCGCTCACTGGAATTGGGCGGTAGGAGGCTTGCTGAGGTCATTCGGTGTTATTGATTTCGCTGGCGGCTTGGTAGTTCATACCTCGGCCGGACTCTCAGCAGTGGCCGCTGCGTTGGTTTTAGGGAGGCATAGAGGTCCAAAAGGTAAGAATGGAGAGACGAGCAGACCAGCCGATATTCCTTACGTTATCCTAGGTGCATCGATTCTCTGGTTCGGTTGGTTTGGTTTCAACGCGGGCAGTGCACTTGCAGCCAATATTCTAGCCGTGAACGCTTTAGTGGTTACTAACCTGGCCGCAGCAGCGGCGGCGATGAGCTGGATGTTCATGGACATGCACTTCAAAGGGAAACCATCAGCGGTCGGCATATCTGTGGGAGCAGTGTGCGGTCTGGTGGCCATAACTCCTGCCTCAGGTTACGTAGGTCCCATGCCATCAATTATCATCGGTCTTGTAGCCGGGGCGTTATGTAATTACGTGGCCAGCCTGAGAGCTAGAACGCACCTTGATGATACGTTAGACGTATTCGCTGCCCATGGCGTTGGGGGCATGTGGGGAACGATTGCAACGGGACTCTTTGCATCAGCGGCCATTAATGCTGCCGGCCCGAACGGACTGTTCTACGGAAATCCAGCGCAATTGGGTATTCAGGCGGTTGCCGTCGTGATCGTAGCGTCGTTCGCATTTTTCGGCTCTTACGCGTTACTGAAAATAATTAACGTGTTCATGCCACTCCGAGTCAGTCCGAAGGAAGAGGATACGGGTCTGGACATTTCTCAACACGGCGAAGAGGCCTACGGATAGAACGCTTAGATTTCTACCCAGACTAGCAATCTAGTCTGGGAATCATAATTTTTGATGTTCCTCACTTCTACTTCACAGGTGACACGACTACCGTTACCGATTCGATTGAAGCAAAGACGCGATTCCTGATCATTCTGCGTGAACAAATCAGTTCAGGCGTAAGCTACACACGCATCGTGAAGTGCGATACAGTTATTGAACAGAAGGCAACAGAGGTGGGTCGTTTTCTCACCGGCAAATCTCGAGATATTAACACAAACACGTCGTGACAAATCAGCCAAGACGCGTACACTACTATGACCTAAACCGACTTTCAGCCGCTCTATCTGCCAGACTGAAGTAGTAGTCTTTTAGTTTGGCAGTCATAGTTTTTGGGTTATCGAGTCATGTAATCCTTCGAAGGCCGAATAACCTGCGGCGTCGCCGTATTTTTGTCTAATCCCAGAAACGAAAGGTGTTAGGCATCTCCATGCGAGCGGAACTTCGAACATGTCGTCTACCAGGTCAGGTCTGATAATGCCACGTTGTACTAGGACTCCTAGGGATTCGAATAGGGCGGCGATTTGGAAGAACGCTACCTGTTCTGGTTTCGTAAGCTCTTCGAATTGTTCGAATGAGGCTATTTTGGAGTTTAGAACCGTCAGCCACGCTGACTGAACTTCAGCCGAATTCGCGAATTCATATAGCCTCATTATCAGGTCCATGTTAGCGATCTCGTTATTCTGTTTCAACTGTTCCGTCGTTAGCTTGGCTTGAATCGCAGATTGACGGGCTTGCTCTGACGCAGCGCTGATCAGTTTATTGTTCTGTCTGATCTGGACAACGACGAAAATTGCGCCAAGGATTATCGCAATTGAGCTTAGCAATGAGACGTCGGAGGTGATGTCTCCAAGGTCCATATCCTCAAATTCCTCCCGTTGTCAGGTTTGAAGTTAGAGTCAGTTAATGTGAATCTGTTTCGCCGAGGGCTTTGCTTCTTTCGTACGCGGCGAATATGGCTCTGGAGATTACTGTTCGAAGATTACCTTTCTCGAGCTGGTAGAGTGCGGCGGCGCTTGTGCCTCCTGGGGATGTGACCATGTTTCGTAATTCTGCTGGGTGTTTACTTGATTGCATGGCGTAGAGGATTGAGCCTCTCATGGTTTCTGTGACTAATTGGTAGGCGACGTGTCTAGCGAAGCCTAGGTGGACGGCTGCATCAGTCATTGCTTCCATTACGAGGAAGACGTAGGACGGGCCGGTTCCGCTCACTGCGGTCGCCATGTCCAAGTATTTTTCTTCTTCCACCTGAACTTCTTTCCCTAATGCTTGAAGTATTGTCTTAACGTGCCCTAGTTGTTCTTTGTTGACGCTTGCCGTCGCGGTCCAGACACTGATCCCTTCACCTATCTGTGCTGGGGTATTCGGCATTACACGAACGACTGGGCTGTGGGTTAATGCGTCGCTAATGGTTTTGATTCTTGCACCGGCAACTATTGAGATTACCAGCTGATTGGGCTTTAGTCGACCTTTCAGTTCACTTAGTACCTTGTTGAGATCTTGAGGTTTAACCGATAGAACGATGATGGACGAGTCTTTTGCGTCGCGGTTGTCGGATGTGACTTTGACTTTGTGTTGTTGTTTTAGTTCTTCTCTTCGTTCTCCGCGAGGTTCGCAGACTGTGATTTTAGTTGGGTCGATCAAATGTTTCGTGATTAGGCCCTGAATGATCGCTTCACCCATGATGCCTCCGCCGATGAATGAGATCGATTTCAGCAATGCGTTAGTTCCTCTCGCGTTAACTACGTGTGCTTGTTCATATGATTGGCTATTTAGAGACGTGGGGATGATGATCCTCTGTGTGTGAGTTTTGTGTTGTTTTTTGTTTGCGGACTAGCATGTAGGCGACTAAGACTATGGCAAGGAGTACGGTGAGTGCTACTGTTGCTCCTATGCTTGGAATTATAGTGCAATTGGTGACATAGTTGTCTGGTGGCAAAACCATGCAAGCTTGTGACTGAAACCAGGAAACGGAAACGTCTACAGGGTCGTGATAGAGCGAAGTACCCAGATCCTGCATCGCAGCGGTGCTCGCGGATGTCTGAAAGCCGCTTAATGCGAGGACGCCAAAGATTACTCCGGCGCTGTATCGTAGAATTACCTCAAGTCTCCGGGCACGCTTCGCGTCCATGAACCAACCACTACGATATGCAACAGCTGAACCGGATAATTTCTCTTTCGAAAGTTAGACTATTTAGCTAGATGCCGTACACTTTGGGCGGCGCCTTGAGACAGCAAGTAATAGTGCTAACCTTTGCGGTTTTGTTGATCTCTTCCTCACAGCTCGGAGTGTTTGCGAATCAGTCGAGTTTGACTCTGGAGCCTTCCTCGGTTGTCATTAAAGTGGGCGACACAGCTACAATTAATGCAGTTTTAGTAAATGGTCAGAATACTACGTTTTCTAAAGTTTGCTTCAATATTGAAGGATTCCCTTCAACCGGTTTTATCACGTCGATCACGCCCGAATGTACTACCCTCCAGCCATTCGAGAATTTCACTGCCTCTCTGAACGTGACGGCTACTCCAGCTGCTGCTCCCCAGAATGTAACAGCGCTTATAGTAGCGAGCGGAGGCACGTTTGCTGTCCAAGCTTTTCTGCTTGTGACGGTTGTCCCAGCGATATCCGCTTGGATTCCGTGGTCGATGATCATCGTCTTCGTTGCGATCCTAAGTCTCAGTTTGTTCTACGGAAATAAGCGTAAGAGACGTCGAAAGAAATAATTTGAACGTGCGTCATCCGGCGACGGGTTGTTGGACTTTGAGTTTGTTCTGATAGTGTTGGCGGAGTTTGATCATTTTTGGCGTTATGACCATTTGGCAGTATGGTTGGCGCGAGTTTTGTTGATAGTATGATTGGTGATAGTCCTCGGCCTTGTAAAACACGTCGTAGGGGACTATTTGCGTTACAATCTTCTTATCGGTTTTTGCTTGATTTTCCTTAATTATTTGCTCGGCGATCTCCTTCTGTTCGTCATTGTGATAGAAGATTACCGATCGATATTGAGTTCCAACGTCGGCGCCTTGTCTGTTTAGAGTTGTGGGGTCGTGCATGGCAAGGAATATTTCCAGGATCTCCTTGAATGAGATTTTTTCTGGGTTGAATGTGATTTGCACCACTTCGGCGTGACCGGTTGTGCCGGAGCAAACCTGCTCGTAGGTGGGTTCTGGCAGGTTTCCACCCGAATAACCAGATTCAACCTTCTCCACTCCCTCGATTTGTTCGAATGTGGCTTCGGTGCACCAGAAGCAGCCGCCGCCGATTGTTGCAATTTCGAATCGAGGGTGAGATTTAGCGTCTACAACCATAACTTGTCAAGCTGAAGCTGTATGAGGTTACAGATTTATTGATATGCCCTAATTATTCCCGAATGCGCAATCGTGAATGGATTGCGTTTGGTTTTTCGGTAATTTCATTCGACAGAACTACAAATATTCCAATCAGACGTTATACGTATTCGAACGAACTTGAAACCTAAGGTTTTCATCACGATACGGCTGCCAAAGCAGACGCTAGAGCTGATCGGTTCGAAATGCTCGATTGAAGCATGGGATGCTGAGGATGCTGTACCGCGAGATGTTTTGCTTCAAAAAGTGAGCGAAATTGAGGGCTTAGTTGAGGTCGGAGATGGTATCGATGCCGAGCTTTTGAATCACGCATCAAAACTTAGAGTGATAAGTAATTTTGGAGTTGGAGTTGACAACATCGATATCGGTGAAGCCACAAGACGTGGAATCATCGTAGGCAACACCCCGGGTGTTTTGACGGAGACAACAGCGGACCTTGCTTTCTCACTCATGCTCGCAGCTGCAAGGAGGATAGTAGAAGGGGCGGAGGGGGTCAAGGGAGGCCGATGGGGAAAATGGGGGCCAATGAATCTCTTAGGCGTCGACGTTCACGGAGCAACTCTAGGCATAATAGGGCTAGGCAGAATTGGGTCCGCTGTTGCACGTCGCGGTAGAGGATTCGGTATGAATCTAGCGTATTATAGTCGTGAACGGCACATGGAGATTGAAAACGAGATCGGCATCAAATTTATGGACTTTAACGCGCTATTAGGAGAATGCGACTTCCTTTCCATTCATACGCGCCTCACTCCAGAAACATATCATCTGATCGGTGAAAAAGAGTTTCTCAAAATGAAACCAAACCTTATCCTCGTCAACACGTCACGCGGCGCAGTTGTAGACAGTAAAGCATTGTATGAAGCGCTCTCGCAACACAAGATCGCTTACGCAGCCCTCGATGTTACGGATCCTGAACCAATTCCACCTAATCATCCACTACTCAAACTTGATAATACATTGATTACACCGCATATAGGAAGCGCCTCGATGGCCACGCGTATTAAGATGGGATCGATGGTGGCAGAAAACCTATTCGCAGGCCTGAACGGTGAATTACCGCCGAATCCGGTGAACCCTGAAGCGCTGTCGAGAAAGACATCACCAAATTGACTCGAAAAACCATAGACAGCCATCAAGAGTGTTGAATATTTGAGTTCCAAGCTTGAAGAACGCGAATACCAAACCCGAATCGCAGAGAAAGCGTCTGATGCGAATACGCTCGTGGTTCTTCCAACCGGCTTGGGAAAAACAATAATAGCAATACTCGTCGCCCAGACACGCCTTGCGAAGACGCATCAAGGGAAAATCGTAGTCCTCGCCCCAACTAGGCCGCTGGTCATTCAACACTACAATGCTTTCCGAAATCACTTCACAAATTATACCTGTAGCCACCTCACCGGCCAGATACCAGCATCAAAGAGAGAGGCAGTGTGGCGTGAATCAACCTTCATTTTCGCTACTCCCCAGGTCATAGCGAACGACATTGAAGCATCACGATACACTTTGAATGACGTCCAATTGTTGGTGTTCGATGAGGCTCATCGATGTGTCAAAGACTATGATTACACTAGGCTGGCACTGGCGTACCAGCGAGTCGCAGAGAGTCCGTTGATTCTAGGCTTGACAGCGTCTCCTGGGGGTCAGCGAGCACGCATACAAGAGATTTGTGAGAACCTATTCATCAAGCAAGTTGAGACAAGAACAGAGCATGATGAAGACGTCAAACCCTACATACAATCCGTCTCTACCGACTGGGTGCGCGTACCATTACCGAATAGCTACCGTGAGATTTCCAAGCTCCTGAGAGCGGTGTATGAAGAAAAATTGGGGAAAATGAGGGCGATGAACTTGATTCCGAACATGCCGATCGTGCCGAAGAAGATCTTGCTGGACCTTAGGCAGCAGTTGGTAGCAAGACTTCGGCAGAGTCGTTCAGGTTACATTTTTGCGGCACTGACCTTGCAAGCCCAATCGATCTCAATTCTTCACGCAATCGAGCTTCTAGAGACACAGGGGGTAGAGAATCTGAGATCGTACTTCACGAGAATGTCAGAAAGCCCGAAGAGAACTGTCAAGAGTCTCCTCAAAGACGAACGAGTTCAGCGAGCGATGACTCTAACCGCTTCATTGAACGAGAACCATCCCAAACTAACTGCCATATCGAAACTCGTTTCGGAGGAGATAAGTACCAATCCAACTGATCGAATCATCATCTTTACTCAATACAGAGACACCGTCGACCAGATAGTCGCGAAACTACAGGCGGAAGGACATCGACCTGTGAGATTCGTAGGACAGGCCACTCGGGATGATTCCAGCAAGGGTCTGAAACAGGACGAGCAAGTCGAAATCCTGCGACAATTCGGATCGGGAGTATACAATATCCTAGTCACCACGAGTATCGGTGAAGAAGGACTCCACGTCCCGGACGTTGATCACGTAATTTTCTATGAAGCGGTACCCTCTGAAGTTCGCACAATCCAGCGTCGAGGAAGAACGGGAAGAACCCGAATCGGTAAGGTTACCGTGTTCATAGCAGAGAACACGGTAGACGAAGCCTACTATTGGAGCAGCTTGAAGAAAGAGCGACAGATGCAGTCAATTCTGACCAGAGTGAGAGCTAGAGGAATAAAGGCAGTTAAGAAGAAGACTACATTACTCGACTACACGTAACGAAACCTGGACACTTAACACTGATCACGTACCAAATGAGTATTATTCGCTCACATGAATTGTTGGTCGGAGGAATTGGCAAGCTTGTTCCCTGTCAATAGTCACGGTCTTCAAACCGATCTCTACGAATTGACGATGGCAGCAGCTTACTTTGATAACAAGGAGAGTTTCGAAGCAACATTCGAGCTTTTCGTCAGAAACTATCCAAAGAATCGTTCTTACTTAGTCGCTGCCGGCCTGGAACAGGCAGTCAACTACTTGACCCAACTCCGTTTCACGGAACCCGAGATCAAATTTCTGAAGCAGCATTCAAACTTCAGGAATGTCAGCGACGATTTCTTCCAGTATCTGAGTAGGTTCAAGTTTACAGGAGAGCTATGGGCTCTTCCTGAAGGCAGCGTATTCTTCACTAACGAACCCATTCTTCGAGTTACCGCTCCGATCATCGAAGCTCAAATTGCTGAAACCTACCTGCTATCCGTTATAAATTATGAAACACTGATTGCAACAAAAGCATCCAGGATCGTGCAAAGCGCGAGAGGAAAAGGGGTGGTCGAATTCGGTTCAC
>Ga0326727_10011581_pt1 | contig 20448 bp, 15 predicted proteins | sample MB2enrmetagenome_FD_207643 | JGI IMG/M metagenome (GOLD analysis project Ga0326727, IMG submission 207643) | Lab enriched peat soil microbial communities from McLean, Ithaca, NY, United States - MB29MY | ecosystem: Environmental > Terrestrial > Soil > Wetlands > Peat | place: USA: New York...
AGACCCTTCCTTAACGCCCGATCAGGTCAAAGCCCGCCTGATGTTAACTGCTTACAAAACCTTCCCGACCAGCAGCCAGGCCACTGACCCGACTACGGGAACTGTATACACGAGCTACTATGACATCTTCACGATTGGCGCCGGTTACTTGGATATCGGCGCTGCCCTCGCGGATACGACAACCTTTACCGGCACAGCCAATTCACCCATTGCGGTTTTCAACTCTGCTACGGGGACCGCGCAAGTGTCTTGCAGCACCTCGGACGTCTGTGCCGAGCAAGCGATCTATGGCACCCAAGCCACCTGGGGAACGCAAGCGATTTGGGGTACCTCGGTATTCCTAAATGGCACGGTGACGATTTGGAGTTACCCATCGGTGTTGGGCACCCAAGCGATTTCCGCCGCTCAAACCAGCTACAGCACCAGTACGGTCAGTGGCACCAGCGCGATTTGGGGTACCCGTGCGATTTGGGGCACCAGCGGCATTTGGGGCACGTCGGCAAACCTGGGCGAAAAATAAGGGCGCGCCACAAGTATCAACTGAAATGATCAACCGACGAATCGAGAAAAGGAATCCTTTCGGGAGAAGACAATGGCTAGCTGGCGATATTTGCTGTCCTTGACTACTCTGGTAGCCGGTCTGGGTTTTGCTTCCCAAAGTGCCGCGGGTCTGGACCCGGCAAAGGCCCTCGACCAATACGCTCATGAAAGCTGGCACGTGGCGGATGGCCTTCCGCAGGACAATGTGGTCTCGATCGCCCAGACCCCGGATGGGTACCTGTGGCTGGGGACCGAAGAAGGCCTCGTTCGCTTCGATGGGCTGCGGTTCACGGTCTTTGACAAAAGTAACACACCGGAGATGAAGAGCACCGATATCTATGCACTCCTCGTCGACCGGGCAGGGAATCTCTGGATCGGCACCGGAGGCGGCGGCGTTCTGCGGATGACGGGGGGGAAATTCGTTGCTTTCACCACCCAGAACGGGCTTTCCAATAATTCCGTTCTGTCGCTGTGCGAAGGGCAGGACCACGCCATTTGGATTGGCACTGAAGGCGGGGGAGTAAGCAGGTTCAAAGATGGTAAGTTTAACCTCTACACAGCCCACACCGGCCTGTCTGATGATTCCGTTTACTCCATCGTGGCAGCCAAGGATGGAAGTATATGGTTTGGGACCGGTGGGGGACTTTCCCAACTGAAGGATGGCTCCTTCCGCAACTTCAGCGTCCAACAAGGCCTTTCCAATAAGAACGTACGAGCGGTATTCGAGGATCGTGACGGAACCCTCTGGGTGGGAACCAACGGCGGCGGCCTTAGCCAGTTCCGGGGCGGGCATTTCAAAACCTTCACCACCCAAGAGGGCTTAAGCAGCAACGCCGTTTTCGCCATCTTCCAGGACAAAGAAGGAAGCCTGTGGATCGGCACCGTGGGGGGCGGGCTGAATCGTTGGAGCCATGGCAAATTTACCCCTTACAAAATAGCTCCCGAAAACGCGCGGCAGGACGTCTGGGCATTCCTCCAGGACCGCGAGGGGACGCTCTGGATCGCGAGCGGCGACGGCCTTAGCCAATTGCGCGATGGCCAGGCCACGACCTACAGTTCCCTCGAAGGTTTATCCAGCGACATCGTGCTGCCCATCTTCGAAGACCGCGAGGGAAGCCTCTGGATGGGCACTGCCGGCGGCGGACTCGATCGTTTTCGCAACGGGCAATTCACCTCCTACACCACCCGCCAGGGCCTTTCTGATAGTTTTGTGCTTTCCCTGAGCGAGGATCAAGCGGGCGCCCTCTGGGTGGGGACGCGGCATGGTCTGGACCGAATGAAAGACGGCAAATTTACCGTCTACACAACCAAGAATGGTTTGCCGAATGATATCGTTTTATGCATGTGGCCAGACCGTGACGGCAGCCTCTGGTTCGGGACTCGCAGCGGCTTGGGACGTTTCCAGGGAGGGAAGTTCACCACCTTTACCACCCTGGACGGTCTGTCCAACAACTATGTGACGTTTATCTACCAGGACCACAACGGGACCCTCTGGGTCGGCACGGGCGGTGGCGGCCTGAACCGCTATAGCAACGGAACGTTTACGGCCTTCACGACCAAAGATGGATTATCCAGCGACATGGTCACGGCCATCCATGAAGACGAGAACGGTACACTGTGGGTGGGGACCAGCGGGGGCGGATTGAATCGGTTTAGGGGCGGCAAGTTTTCGAGCATCACCATGAAGGACGGCCTTTCCGACGACAAAATATTTCAAATCCTCGAAGATCGGAAGCATAACTTTTGGATGAGTTCTAACCGCGGCATCTTCCGCGCGAGCCGACAACAGCTCCAAGATTTCGCGGACGGCAAGATTACCTCGATTCAGTCGGTAGCTTACGGTGTCTCCGAGGGGATGAAGACCCGGGAATGCAACGGCGGCTTCCAGCCCGCCGGTTGGGCGGCGCGGGATGGAAAAGTGTGGTTCCCCACTATGAACGGAGCGGTCATGATCGACCCCGCCAACCCCAGCGTTGCGGGATTACGCCCCCAGGTGCGAGTGGAGACCGTCGTCATCGACCGGAGAGCCTTTGTGCCGGGTGAAACCATCCAGCTTACGCTGGGAAAAGGCCGGCTCGAGTTTCAATACACCGGCATCAGCCTGTCGGCAGCGAAGCGGGTCAATTTTAAGTATAAGCTGGAAGGGTTCGATAACGAGTGGGTGGAGGCCGGCGATCGTCGCGCGGCCTACTACACCAACCTTCCTCCCGGACATTATCGTTTCCGGGTGATGGCGGCGGGTGACGATGGCAAGTGGAACGAGGCCGCCGCCCCGTGCGCCCTATACCTGGCCCCGCACTTCTATCAGACGTTCTGGTTCTATGGTCTATGTGCGGTCCTCGCACTGGGCGTGCTGGCGGGAGTCCGCCTCCGGGAAGCGAAGAAACACGCCGAAGAGATCGCCGCTCTGCACGTTCGTACCATCGAGGCCATGGCCTTGGCCATCGAGGCCAAGGATGCGACAACTTATGACCACCTCCGGCGGATGCCGCTGGTGGCCATGACCGTGGCCAAGCAATTGGGGCTGAGCGAACGGGAAACGAAAGCTCTCCATGCCGCTGCCTTGCTTCACGACATTGGCAAGCTGGGCGTGCCCGAGCACATCCTCAATAAGCCCGGCAGGTTGACGCCCGAGGAGTTCGATCGGATGAAGGTCCACCCGCTGGTCGGTGCGGAAATCCTGGAGCGCGTGCAATTTCCTTATGAGGTCGTGCCTATCGTCCGTGCGCATCATGAGAAATGGGATGGAAGCGGTTATCCGGATGGGCTGAAGGAAGAAGAGATCCCCCTCGGGGCGCGGATTCTGGCGGCCGTGGATTGCCTTGACGCCATGACTTCTGACCGCCAATACCGGCGGGCAGTGCCCTTTCCAGAAGCCATGGCGATGATCCAGGGAGAGGCCGGGAAAGCGTTCGATCGGCGCGTCGTGGAAGCCATAAGCGGAGTTCACGGGGATATTCATCAAGTGCTCAGCACATCGGCGACCGAAACCGAGAGAAGGCTTTGGAAAAAAACCAGGATGGTTCAAGGGGTAGCCCCGGGTGCGGGTTTCCAGAAAACCAAGCCCGAGATCTCGACCGGCGAGCCGGCCGACTTCCTCGGCGCCATCGCCTCCGCCCGCGAAGAAGGTCAGATGCTCTTCGAGCTGAGCCAGGCATTAGGGAACTCTCTCAGCTTGAACGAGACCCTGTCCGTTCTAGCGGTCCGCCTCAAGCGACTTATCCCCCACGATACTATCGCCGTCTTCATTTCGAAAGATGGCTACCTGGTCCCCGAATACGTGTTTGGGGAGTACCTCAGCGAGTTCACATCCTTACGAATTCCTATCGGAGAGGGCCTGTGTGGTTGGGTGGCGGAAAACCGCAAGCCGATTGTGAACGGAAACCCGTTGGTTGAGCCCGGCTTCCCGAAAGGTGTGGATCGATCGCCTTTCCTGCTTTCGGCGCTTGCCGTACCTCTCGAAGGGGTTGCCCACACCGTCGGCGTGCTGGGGCTTTACCAACGGCAGAGAGATGCCTTCACCGGAGATCATCTCCGCATTCTCCTGGCGATCAGCGCCAAGCTGGGGTTTTCCATCGAGAACGCCTTGAAGTACCGAACCGTAGAGAACTCCGCGACCACCGACTACTTGACGGGGCTGCCCAATGCCCGGTCGCTCTTCCTGCATCTGGACAGCGAACTGGCTCGCAGCAAGCGGCTACAGACTCCTCTGGCGGTGGTGGTTTGTGACCTGGACGGCTTCAAACAGGTCAACGACCGCTTCGGACACCTCGTGGGGAATGAGGTCCTGCGTTCTGTGGCCTCTGGATTGAAGCAGACGTGCCGCGAGTATGACTACGTGGCGCGCATGGGGGGTGACGAGTTTGTCATCATCATGCCCGGTTTCGATCCCGCCGCGATGAAGGAAAAATCGCTGTTATTCCAGAGTATTGCCATGGAAGCCGGAGTTCAAGTGTGCAAAGAACCCCTGCTGTCCTTGAGTGCGGGGGTCGCCCTATACCCGCATGACGGCCACGATGCAGAGCAATTGCTTGCCGAAGCAGATCAGCGGATGTATGTCAATAAGCAATGTCGTCACGCGCAAATGGTCACATCCTTCGGGCCGCTGGCGGTCAATTTGCAGCCCCGGGCAATCAACTAGTGCGCGGCGAGGGAAGACGCTGACGAATGTGCATAACCTGCCGGCCGGTTCGTCCTAGCGCGCATTTCTCACCACGGGCAAACGAACCGAAGTTTGGAGTGCGGCGACTCGTCGCCGCTTTCCATCGCCGCGACTCGTCGCGGCCAGTCACCCAGCGCTGACGAGTCAGCGGTAGAAAAAGCGGGAGCGAGCTCCCGCACTCCGAAATTTGCCTCCGTGCGCCCGGACAAGCTGTTCGATCGCTGCGGACGCGCAAACCTTCAGAAAGGCCCTTTAACGACGGGGCTTAAACCCCGCCCTTCCAAAGCCGCGGTGAGAAAAGCGGGCTAGTCGTGTTGCCGGAAAAGTGATCGAAGCGCCTAAAGGTGGTAGCGCCTTCAACTCCCAGATTAACCGCCGACAGTCGCCTGCTGTTCACCAACGAATTTGCAGGGTCAGTCCGAACTTCGGGGTGAACAACGGCGCACTCGTAAACAGCTCTTCCTTAGGTTAATGCTCATACCCCTTTGGCCTGCCGTCCAACGACCGGGCAGGGCAAGCCCTACCCCTACGCCCATAGCCGTTAAACTGAGCGGTAAAACTTCAACGGGTGCTTGATCCTGCCAGGCAGTAGATTAAGATGGAGGAATCCGAGCGGACTTTTGGAGAAGTCCTCGTGCTCGATCCGAATCCCGGCAAGCTATTAGACAAGGAGTGGCCATCATGAAGTTCAGATCCTATCTCGTACTTGCCATGGCGCTGGGTAGCGGGTGTCTGGGTCACCTGTGGGCAGAAGATGCCGCGGGGCGGGGGACGATCGATTTGAAAGCCGGCTGGGCGATCCAGTCCTCGGCTAATGTTCAGGAGAAAGGCGAAGTCATCTCGACCGCGAAGTACCAGCCCCAGGATTGGTACCCCGCGACGGTTCCGGCTACTGTCCTGACCGCGCTGGTTGCGGACAAGGTATACGCCGATCCCAACTTCGGGACCAACTTGCGAGACATTCCCGGCACGCGGTACCGCGTGGGCGACAATTTCAGCAACATTATGATGCCGCCGGAAAGCCCCTTCCGCTGTTCGTGGTGGTACCGGAGGGAATTTCCAGATCCGGGGAAGCTTCCGGGGCGACGGGTTTGGTTGCAGTTTGACGGCATCAACTTTCGGGCGAATGTTTGGCTAAATGGCTCGCGCATCGCCGATGCGACCGAGGTGGCCGGTGCTTATAGGATGTATGAGTTTGATATCACCGACGCCGTGAGGGCGGACTCGACCAACGTCCTGGCCGTGGAAGTGTTCCCGCCGCGCCCGACCGATCTGGCGCTCGACTGGGTCGACGTTAATCCCACTCCCCCCGACAAGGACATGGGGCTGTGGCGAAGCGTGAGGATTGTTACCACCGGTCCGGTCGAGATCCGCCATCCTCAAGTTATCTCGCATCTGGACCTTCCGTCCACGCAGGTCGCGCATCTGGCCATTACGGCAGACCTCGAGAATGCCACGGACCACCCGATCCAAGGGGCTCTCAAGGCCCGCATCGGATCGATCGAGATCTCTCAGAACATTGCACTCCGGCCGCGCGAAGGCAGGAGTATCGCCTTTCGCCCCACGGACTTCCCCCCGTTGAACATATCCAGTCCGCGCGTCTGGTGGCCATGGCAAATGGGCCCGCAGGACTTATATGAGCTCGCGCTGGAGTTTGTGGCGGACGGCCAGGTGTCGGACGCGGAGAAGGTCCAGTTCGGGATCCGCGAAGTGACTTCGCAATTGGATGCGGCGCATCATCGGGTCTTCAGCGTCAACGGACAGAAGATCTTGCTCCGGGGAGCGTTTTGGTGGTCTGACATGATGGTGCGGTCCACGCCGGAGAGGCAGGAAAGGGAGATCCGGTATGCCCGGGATTTGAATCTGAATGCGCTGCGCATGGACGGTAAGCTTGAGGACGACCACTTTGCCGAGCTTGCCGATCGATACGGCCTTCTCCTCATGCCCGGCTGGTGTTGTTGCGATCACTGGGAACGTTGGAAGGACTGGGACGCTGAGGACTACACGGTCGCCCCGGCGTCCTTGCGCGACCGGCTTCGTTCCTTTCGAAATCACCCGAGTGTGCTCGTCTGGCTCATGGACGACGACAATCCTCCTCCCCCGCGCGTGGAGGCCATCTACAAAGGCGTCATCCAGGAATCAAACTGGCCGAATGCGGTGATCACCTCGGCCTCCGCTCAGCCGACCACGCTGAGTGAAAATACGGGCGTGAAGATGAACGGGCCGTACCAATGGGTTCCTCCCATCTATTGGTATGGGGACACCAGGGGAGGGGCGTTCGGCCTCGCCACGGAGGTGGGCCCCGGCATCGCCATCCCGCCGGTCGAAAGCTTGCGGAAGTTCCTGCCGCCCAGTCATCTGTGGCCTCCCGACGAAGTGTGGAGTCTTCACGCCTCAGGGGGCGATGCTCCTTCTGGCTTTGACCTCAAAATCTTCACCGAGGCCCTGGAAGAACGCTATGGCCGTGCCAACACCCTCGAAGACTACACGGAGAAAGCGCAGTTGATGTCCTACGAAGCCGAGCGTGCCATGTTTGAGGCCTATTCCGGCAACAAATACATCTCGACAGGCATTATCCAGCAGTCATTGAATAACGCCTGGCCCTCGATGAATTGGCAACTTTACGACTATTACCTTCGACCGGCGGGGGGCTACTTCGGCGCCAAGAAAGCCCTCGAGCCTGTGCATATCCAATACTCTTACGACAATCGATCGATCGTGGCGGTGAATTCGACTTATCGGCCCGTCCCGAAACTCCAGGCCAAGGCCACCGTGTATGATCTGAATCTTGGCGAACGGTTCACGAAACAGGTGACCTTTGACGCCGCACCCGACTCCACGAACCGATTGTTCACTATTCCCGACCTCGCAGGCCTGAGCACCACGTACTTTCTTGACCTGCGCATGGCGAACTCGTCCGGCGTCGAGCTCAGTTCCAATTTCTATTGGCTCTCGACAAAGCCCGACGTACTCGACCTCGAACCGGACCGGTCCACGTGGTACTACACGCCCACGAAATCGTTCGCTGACTATACCGGTCTCAAAGATCTGGCTCCCGCCGAAGTGCGGGTGTCGGGGAGGGTGGATAAAGACGGGAACGAGGATGTGGCGCACATCACGGTGGAGAATCCCGGTAAACAGCTTGCCTTCTTTCTGCGCGTGCGTCTGGTGAATGCAAAGGATGAGGAGGAAATCCTGCCCATTCTCTTGCAGGATAGCTACTTTTCACTCCTGCCGGGCGAGCGCAAGGAAGTGACCGCGAGATTTGAACAATTGCCCCGCCGAGAACCGGTCGTGGAGGTGGAAGGCTGGAACGTCTCGCGTCAGTCTTCGCGACTCGGCGATTGAGCTTGCCGGGAGCCTGTCGGAGATGGAAATGGTTCTTCGGGCGTGTGAGCGCCCGGCGATATTTTCCACCTTTTCCCAGGGGAGAAGGTGGACCGCGACGGGCGTCCTCATCAGCCGTCGCGGGCCGGATGAGGGGTTACGAGCAGCAAGCATTAAGTTGTTGTTTCTTCCGGCAGCGATCATACGTGGAGTTGCTCGGAATTCCGACCTTCGCCGGATCAACGCCCTTTAGGCGACAGCCAGTGCGGCCGCACCCACCAGGGCCAAGCGCAGAACCAAGCTGGGGAGGGGGTAATCTTTCTTCGTACGATTCCAGTACAAGGCCGTCATCATCATGACGCTGACCAGCACGATCACCAACGGGTAGGCATGGGCAAAGCCCATCGTGCCGCCGCGGTACTGCTTGATGCCGGGATTCCAGATGGAGCCATAGAGAAGCACGACGTGCACAAAATAGACGAGAAGCGACTCTTCGGCCAAGGATCGCATGGTTCGCGGCGAGACGGGAAGAAAGCGCTCCACGAAGGTGGCAAGGCCGAGCGCAGCGGTAACGAATCCCATGCGGGCGATGAACAGATGCGGCGTGGTTGGCCAGAAGTTGGCCTGCCCGTAGATATGGTGCGATACCCCTTCGAGCCCGATTCCACTGACGAGTAGCAGTAATCCGCAGGGAATTGCCTTGCGTAACAAAGAGGGAGCTGATTGTCCAACTCTCACGTACCCAATGCCCAACGCCGCGCCGAGGAAGATGTACGCCGACCACGGCATCAGTGGAAACAGCGACCCGGTGGTTCCGATCAAAGCGGACTTTAGCGCCTGCGGGAGGGAATTCAAGAAGGGACTGCGCCAAGCCAGTGGAGCTGTGAACGCGACCATAAGAGCCAGCATTCCCGTCACGGCGGCAAGGCGTCGTGGGGTGCGCAGAACCCACACCAGTAACTGCAAAGCGATCAAGGTGAAGCCGATCGTCTGAAGAACATCGACTTCGAGAAATCCGTGCCAGGCCTCCGGGCCCGCCCAGCGAAGGTCGCGCAACGAGTGCACGGGAATTCGCATGGAATACCCAAGAAGCACGAAGAAGGCGAAACGGCGAAGGCGTTTGGCGACCGCAGAGCCGAAATGCAAATGATCTTCCCAATGGCGCAGCGTCGCCAGGGCAAAACTAAAGCCCGACAGAGTCATAAACATGGGAGCGGTAAACCCGCGGCAGAAGAGCCAATAGTTGTACCAGCGAGTAAATTGGCAGGCCGGAGTGAGAAGAACATCAAGAGTATGGCCCTGAACCATCAGGGCCATCGCCAGTACCCGAACGATGTCTACCGCCACAAGACGCGAAGGGGCTTTGAACTGCAGATTCATCGGCTCCACTCCAACGCTGTTTAGATGCGGAACGGCAGGGAGATGGTTCGCAAAAAGGCATGCAAGCTGGTAGCCACGGACAGTGCTTTCCTGTCCGTGGGCTTCCCCCTCGATGCGAAACTCCCGGCCAATTGTCGCCGCAATCGTGGGTGCTTGAAGGCCTTTGAGCAGGGTGGAAACCTGCCGGCGCGTCCAACGTTCATCGTCTACGCCATACGGCCGGCATTTTCTTCGTCAGTGTGAACCTGCGCCCGCGATTCAGGCGATTCCACGAACCTGCATACGATTGGCGGCGGTCCAGGAAATCCAGAAAACGTGGCTTTTAAGCTGAAAACATGGAATCATGTTGGTCGGGAGGTCGATATGGCGGCCGTGGAAAAAATTGACTGGTCGGATTGCCCACTTATCGAAGTGAAACCGGGAGTGCAAAGCGGAGCCCCCGTGCTGCGCGGCACGCGGATGCCGGCGGACGCCATTGTCGATAACTTCGATTATGGCGTCAGCGTTGCTGAAATTGCAGAACAGTTTGAAATCCCGCCCGAACGAGTCGAGGCGATTTTGACTTACGCCCAGAGTCACCGCTTTGCGCATCCTGTTTGATAAAAATGTTCCGGTTGGTGTGCGCGGGTTCCTGCCCAACCACGAGGTCCATACCTTTGTCAAAATGCAGTGGCCCGACCAACTGGAAAACGGCGAACTTTTGACGATGGCGGAACAAGCCGGGTTCGACGTGATGGTTACCTCCGATCAGAACATCCGTTACCAGCAAAACCTGTCTGGCCGAAAACTCGCTTTGGTCGTCCTCGGATCCAATATCTGGCCGGTAGTAAGGCAGTACAGCGCCGCGATAGCTGCCAGAGTCGATGGAGCATCACCGGGAGGGTATGAATTCATCGAAATGCCGCTTCCGCCAAAACCGCGAAGGAGTACCGGTTGAGCGGATACTCAGCAGTTGGTAGCCACGGACAGTGCTTTCCCGTCCGTGGGCTTCTCCCTCGATGCCAATCTCTCGGCCAATTGTGGCGCAATCGTGGGTGCTTGAAGGCCTTTGAGCAGGGTGGTAATCTGCCGGCGCGTCCAACGTTCCCTTGGAATATCGCGCCTGGGAAAAGCCCACGGACAGGAAAGCACTGTCCGTGGCTACCCACCGCGTTTACCGGCGCGCTACCGCGCTAATTGTTGGAGGTAAGGGTCAGGAAGCTGACGCCGTATCCCGTGAAGTTCAGGGTAATGCGGGAAGCCGGCTGGACGGCGGTCGGCGAGGGCCCCTGGGTGACGTCGGTGTTGGCGTCGAGCGTCAGCAGGGAGGCCTGGCTGAAGGACCGCAGCGCCGAGACATCGATCACGACCGTGCGGGGTGCGCCCGTACCGTTGTTGTCGCTGCTCGTTTCCACCGCGTGGTTGGCCACCATGATCACGATGTTGCCGTTTTGACGGGTGGCCAGCACCTCGACGGTCGTGGGAGCGGGTTCCGTGTCGGCCACTTCCAGAATCGCGGCGCCCGGCGGCGAGGGAAACATCCGCTGCAACCAGTAGTCCACCCAATAGCTCAAATACGGCTGGACGCTGCTATCGTTGACTTCCCCGTACTGCTGGTCATCGGGAAAATCCCAGTGATAGAGCGCTCGCAGGCCCACCTTGCCAAACTTGGAAAAGGCGGTCGGACGCCAAGCGGCAAAATAAGCGCTAGTGCCACGCTGATCCAGGACAAACTTTTGCCCGGGGTTGCACGTGCTCATGCCGTTGGCCCCTTCGTAGTCGGAATTCACATTGTTCTCTGTCATCCAGACCGGGACTTTCGTGAGCCCCTTGCTCTGAAGCTGCGTATAGATGTAGGTGATGTGCGGCAGGAAGTCGTCGATAGCGTCGAACACGGTCTGGTCGGAATCCGACTGGGTGCAGGTTGCGTAGAAGTGCGTGGCCAGGATATCCACCTGCGCCGTAAGGCCCGGCATGACGCCGGCCAGGAATTGCTCCGGCTCGTCCCAACCATCGGCCAACTCCACGGCTAGAAATTTAATCGTGGGGTCCACGGCCTGCATGGCCGGGACCGTGGTGTTGTAGAGATTGACGTACTGCTGGGCGGTCAGGTTGTTAATGTTGGGCTCGTTGTAGATCCCCCAATAGGTTATCGCGGAGCCGTGCGGATATTGGCTGGCGCTGGGTTGGTGAAACGTGCCGCCCGCGTCTGTGAACCCACCCTTGTTGTAGTAGCGCACGAGGTTTGCGGCGTATTGCGCGAAGGATTGAAAGGTTTGATCCACCAGGTTGCCGTCCGCGTCGTACATGAAAGCCGGCGCTTGGGCGATTTGAAACTCCGGGCTGTGGTCCGCCACACTGCGGATGGGCGAGACCATGCCATCGAGATACGGGAAGTTGTTCCAGGTGCTGGCGGTATCCTGCGGGATGTCGCGTTCGAGCACCTGCATGCGGATGTGCTGCGAATTGAGGTTTCCGAGCGGCGTCGTGGCGCCCGGGCTGGTGACAAAGAACTGGTCAGCCCAAGACGCGAGTTGGAACGACGTGGACATGAGGAGGTTCAATTGCCCATTGACGCCGGAGCTGGTGTCCACGGCGGCGCCGACTTTGGCGACGATTCCCACCACCAGGGTCAGCGTGGCGCCACCGCTCGTGACACTGTCGCTGGCGCTAATTCCCACCGTGTAGCTCCCGGCTGCCACCGTGGGCTGGGCGGCGAACGTCACCGTGCCGGTGCTTCCCGAAGCGGGCGAGGCGATTTGGGTTGTGACGCCGCCGGGGACTGATGTCGCGCTGAGCGTGACGGCGCTGGAATCTCCCGCCGGCTGCGTCACCGTAACCGTTACGGGTGCAGGAGTGCCATCTTGCAACACGGTGACCGTGCTCGCCGAGAGCTGCACGCCGAGTGGGGCCGCAGGTGGTGGCGAGGGCGAGGGCTGAGACCCGCTGCCGCCTCCACACGCGGTTAGGACTAAGATGAAACCCGCGCAGCCAATCCCGATGACAACTCCAAACGCGCGCATCATTCAACCTCTGCCGGGCGAGAGGCCTTCCACCCGACGATACTCCGAAAGTTGGTAGCCACGGACAGTGCTTTCCTGTCCGTGGGCTTCTCCCTCGATGCGAAACTCTCGGCCAATTATAGCCGCAATTGTGGGTGCTTGAAGGCCTTTGAGCAGGGTGGTAATCTGCCGGCGTGTCGAACGTTCATCATCTACGCCTTACGGGTGCCATTTTCTTCGTCAGTGTGAACCTGCGCCCGCGGTTCAGGCGATTCGGCAAATCTGAATACGCTCGGTGGTCCAGTTACAATAATTTCGCATGGGACAAGGCGACGGTGGCGGCATGCCCGATGCAGATTGATCATGTAAGATTGCCCTTGGAATATCGCGCCTGAGAAAAGCCCACGGACAGGAAAGCACTGTCCGTGGTTACCAACTCCGCATTCTCGCTCTGCTACTCATGGCGCAGCGCGACCATGGGGTCCACGCGAGTTGCACGCCGCGCCGGCACATAGGAGGCCAGCAGCGCGACGGCCGCAATGGCGCCGCCCGCCAAGGCCAGTGGACCGCTGCTCTCCGGTTTCAGATCCTCGACCAGGCTGGCGGCCAGGGGCCTGCCCCACGACACCATGCACGCTCCCACCGCGAATCCGGCGCACACCATCCCCATCGCCTCTCCCAACACCAGGCGGCTTATGTGGCCGGGGGTCGCGCCCAACGCCATGCGGATACCGATCTCGTTGGTCCGCCGCGCCACGCTATAAGCCAGCAGTCCATAAAGTCCAATCCCGGCGAGCGCCGCTCCCAGGACCCCGAAGAATTCTGACAAGGTAGCGATGAGACGCTCGGGAACGATATCCGAATCGACCTGCTCGGACAACGTTTTGACCCTCGTCACGGGCGCCGTCTTCAGGACCTCCCCGACCACCCGCCGCACCGTGCCGGCCATGGCCGCGGGATCGCTGCTGGTGCGGAGCTCGAACTGATCGAAAAGGTGGTTCTCCTGAAACATGTTGAAGTAGATGACGGGGTAAGGAGGTTCGTGAAGCTCGAACGGTTTGACGTCGCCGGCCAGACCGATGATTTCGTACGGTCGATCGTCGCCGAAGGGGAAAGGTTCCGGGTCGTGGACAATCGTGATGCGCCTGCCGAAGGGATTCTCACCCGGGAAAAAGTGCCGGGCCACCGCGGCACTGACGATCGCTACGCGCGCCCGCCCCACATCCGCCAGGCTGAAATCGCGCCCGGCCAGGAGCGGGATGCCGAGGGTTTCGAAATACCCCGGCGACACAAAGGAAATCGCCGGCCGTTGGCGTTGTTCGGGCGTCTCCACATGCCCCTCCGCCATCAAATAGCGGGCTCCCGACCCGCAGCCTTGGATGGGAGTGCAGCCGCTGATGGAGGCCGAGCGGACCCCGGGAATGGCTTGGAGCCGCGCCAGCAGTTGCTGGTACGGCGCGGCTAATTGTTCGCGTTGGTAGCCGCTGCCGGCTGGATCGATGGTCACCAGCAGCACGTGGTCGCTGCGAAAGCCCAGGTCGAAATTCCGCAGCTTCGCGAGGTGATCCAGAAAAACGACGGCTCCGGTGACCAGAAAAATCGATAGCGCCACCTGGGCAGCCACCAGGCCTCTTCCGAACCAGCGCCAGAACCAGGTATCGCCGGCCGCTCCCGTCTGCCGCAGTGCCGACGCCGGCGCACACCGGAAGGCGTACCATGCCGGCGCAAGTCCGAAAAGCAGGCCGGTGAGCACCGCGATTCCGGCCGTGAAGAGCAGCAGATTCAGGTCGGGCTTCACTTGAATCTCCACGTGCTGGTGCGGTTGGGCGCTCGCCATGATGCGCACCAGGACGCCGGTTCCGAAATACGCCAGCAGCAAGCCCACGAGCGTGCCGGCTCCCGAAAGCAGCACCGATTCGGTGAGCATCTGCCTCGCCAGGCGGCCGCGGCTGGCGCCCAATCCCACGCGCACCGCCATTTCCCTCTGCCGTCCCGCCGAACGTGCCAGCAGCATGCTCGCCATGTTGATGCAGGCCAGTAGCAGGAGCAGGCCGACCACGCCCATCAGCACCACCAAAGACTTGCCGTAGAGGTCGCGAACCCGCGCAAGGCCGGCTCCGGCCGGCTCCACTTCCACCTTTCTTTGCCGGAGCTTCGGGTTTTTGTGGGCGCCGTCGTTTTGGTCCACCCAGGATTGATACAATACGTTCACTTCAGCCTCGGCCTGCCGGAGCGTGACGCCCGGTTTCAACCGTGCCAGCATCCGGACAGCGTCCTTCTGATACGGCTCCCAAACATCGGTCCGATCCCCCACCCGCGGCCCCGTGTACGCACGCGGCGCTACACCCACGATGACCTCAGGGTTGCCGTTCACATCGATCCGCTTGCCCAGGATTGCCGGATCGCGATGGAACCAGCGGTTCCAGTAGTACCAACTCACCACCACCACGCCGGCATCGCCGCTTGCCGGGACATCTTCCGGAGTGGTCAGGCGTCCGAGGGCAGGCTTCAGCCCGAGCACCTGGAAATAATTTCCCAGGACGTTCTCGAGGATCAGGGTCTCCGGTTCGGATCCTTCGATGCTCACCCGAGCCAGATTGTCGAACGTCATGCCGGTGAGAGCAGAGAAGACGTGGTTATGATCGCGGATGTTCTCATATTCGTCCCATCCCCGGTAGCCGTCGCTGCGCGGCCGGCCAGGGTCCTTATACAGGAACTCGACGAGTTGTTCGGGGTGGGCAACCGGCAGTTGGTGCAGCAGGACGGTATAGAACAAGCTGAAGATGGCAGTATTAGCCCCGATGCCGAGCGCCAAGGAGAGTACTGCCACAACCGTAAAGCCGGGGTTGCGCCGCAACTGGCGCAGGCCGTAGCGCAGGTCCTGTACAAGATCGGTGATAAACCGTACACCCCAACTGTCCCGGCACTCTTCTTTGACCTGCTCGAGGCCACCGAATTTGAGCTTGGCGCGCCGTTCGGCTTCGTCGCGCGACATGCCTGCACGGACATTCTTCTCCACCTCATGTTCGAGATGCGCACGGAGTTCCTCCTCCAACTCCGCTTCCATCGAATTGCGCCGGAACAAAGCTCGCACTCGATGCAGGAGATCGCTGACCATGGTTTACCCCTGTGCAGTTTCCAATACCTGTCCAACCGCAGCCGCAAGTTTTCGCCAGGCGCTCTCTTCATCTTGAAGCTGCTTTCTTCCGCTCTTCGTCAACTCGTAGTATTTTGCCCGCCGGTTGTTCCCCGATGTCCCCCACTTGGCCTTGATCCATCCGCGCCTCTCAATGCGGTGCAAAGCCGGATAGAGAGACCCCTGCTTGATGCACAGCACGTCTTTGGAAATTTGCTCAATGCGGTCAGAAATCGCCCAGCCATGCTGGGGTTCGAGAGCCAGCGTCTTGAGGATCAATAGGTCGAGAGTCCCTTGCGGCAAGTCCAAATGCTTGTCTGCCATAAGCTTCCCTTTCGCTTCTACAGGAAGTAGCTTACACGCCCTTATGTCGAAGTGCAAGGGTAAGTAAATGGGTAGCCATCACGGACAGGAAAGCACTGTCCGTGATGGCTACCAACTGCCACACCACAACCGTTTGTAACATCATGGCGAGAAAACCCGCGGACCGCAAAGGCGGCGGTCCGCGCTACGAACTTTGCTATCGGGCGTATACGGGTGTTCATATCCAACATGTGTCACGCTTGATCTTGCTGCTCACCGGCGACTACAATGCTGAGTTATGAATAGCCAACGACTCCAGCGCATTACGGTGGAAGAAGGTAAATGCGGAGGCCGCCCATGCATACGCGGATTCCGAATCCGTGTGACGGATATTCTGGAATTGCTGGCTGCCGAAGCTTCCTTTGAAGAAATCCTTGCCGACTACCCCTTTCTCGAGAAGGAAGATATTCTTGCCGCCATCGAATACGCCGCCCGACAGGCCGATCATCCGGTCTTGCAATCGTCGTGAAATTCATCGTTGATAACCAACTGCCGGTTGCTCTTTGCCAGTTCATAAATGCCAAGGGCTCTGAGTGTCAGCATGTGCTCGAGGTCGGGTTGGCCAGGGCGCAGGACCTTTTGATTTGGCAGCAGGCGATGGAGACGGATCGGGTTATCGTAAGTAAGTCGGGAAATATACGGGAATATATATAGGGAACATAGGGACACGCGTGCCCGTCCCCGAGTCCCCTTTGGTGGTGATGGGCATTTCCGTTTGAAGAGCCGAGGCGGAGCGCTGATGGGCGCGCACCTCCACGCTCGCTCCGGGAACCGCCGTTCCCCCGCGCGGGGTAGAGATAGACCAGCCCTCGCGTTTTCCGGGCAGGGTGTTCGCCGAGGCCGCCTCGGCGGCCCCGGCGATGCATCACAGCGTTACTGCTTGGCAGGGGTGGCCTTGACGGGCGCTTACTTGGCCACGTGCTTCGGTTCTCCCATCAACACGTGCAGGTCGTCCGAGTTATACGGGAAGTAGCGAAGCGACGTCTGACCTGTCGTGCTGAGGCGGAGGTCCACACGACGGTTGTTGGCCAAGCGGAAGGCCAGCATGTTATGCTCGACTCGCTTCTTTTCTTCCTCGCTGATGTTAGGGTTCTGTTCGGTCAAAGCGCGAACTTCCTGGTCGGTGAGGTTCTGTTCTTTCCCGAAAGCCTGCGTCTCGATGTTTGCAGAAGGAATACCATGGTCAACCAGGTAACTCTTCACACGGTCGGCGCGGCGTTGTGACAATGCTTTGTTGTACGCCGAGGAGCCGCGCTGGTCGGCATGCGCTCCCAAAATCAAGTGTGCCTCTGGCCGGAGTTGCAGATACAGTTTGAAATTGGAAACCATATCCTCCAGGCGCCGTTCCTGGCTGGGCACAAGACCACCCTGGGGATCCGCCTGGGTGGGCAGGTTCGTCGGGAAGTAAATACTGTTGAAGGTGAGCCTGGTTTCGAGCGTGGATTCGCTCACGGCCTGCATTGCTTCAATCGAGCCCACAATATGCAAGTTCGCCGTGCGAGTCTCTGATCCCCCGCAGGCATTGCTGGCGTGCAGCGTGTAAGTGACGGTCTCATCCACGGGTCCCGGAGAAGTCTTAGTAGGCTTGATCGGAATCGTACGATCGCCACTCGTCCCCACGGATCCGAAAGGATCAAGGGAGACGGTGTTTGCATTCCCGGCAGACCAACTCACCGTGGCGCTGCCCGACTGGTCAACTTTCTCGCCGACCTGATGGTATTGAACCTCCGCCGGCGACACATTCAAGGAAGCCTGGATGGCCGTGTTGACGTTCAAGGTGATGTCCTGCATGAAGATTCCGCCTGGCCCGGCGGCGGTGAACTTGTAATCGGTGGTTTGCTTGGGTTGAACCGTCTGGTCGCCGGAAGGGTTGACCGGACCGACACCGCTGATTTCGGTCTTGGCGGCGCCGTCGGAGGACCAGGTCAAGCGGGCGGAATCCCCGCAATTGATTTGCAGAGGACTGGCGGAGAACTGGCCAGTGACTTTCTGGATGGCCACCATGGCGCTGGCGATGCCCGCTTGGAAGCGCGGCAGCGCCCCCAAGTGCTCCCCGCGCGACCAGGGCACGGTCTTCCGCACCCCCTTGTTGGCGTCCACCACCACGCGCTGGTTTGCCGGGACATCGACCGTGGTCGTCCAGATCATGGGGTCACCACGCCACACGGTCAACTCGTATTTCCCCGGGGGAACGATCAGTTCCTGTTTCCAACCCCATTCGTTGTCGAATTCGTCGCCATGCCCAACGAAGAAGGCAGGCTCTTTGCCGTTCAAGAGGATGGCATCGCGGGGTGCACCTTCAATCGTAATGCAACCCCACGGCCCCGGAACGGTTCCCGGAATCGGCTGCAGCGTCACATCGATGACCGTGGCCTTGCCGGACTCGATCTGCACTGTGCGGAATTCCGGTTTGTACCCATAATTGTACACGCCAATTTTGTGTTCTCCGGGACCCAAGACGGCGAAGTGGCCGTTCGCGTCCACAACCGGGTTGCCGTCTGCAAAAATGTATGCTTGACGCGGCACGACTCGGACACCCAGCAGGCCTGTCTGTGCCCGAGTGGTCTGCACGTTCATCAGCAGTAAAACAGGGAGTGCCATGAACAGAAAGCTGAGCTTATGCACGCGCATGTTGGTTGCTCCTTTAACGTTAACAGTCAGTAATCCCCAGGTAATGAGGCGAATTTTATCACAGCGCAAGCACTGACTTCTAGAAAAAATAGACGGGGGTGCTGTCCTAATTCGACGTAGCGCCGACCTTTAGGTCGGCACGAGCCGGGTTAAAGCCCCGCGCTACATCTCGAATTAGGACAGCACGCGCTATGGTGGGTGCTTGAAGGCCTTTGAGCAGGGTGGTAACCGTGTCCGATGACCCAACTTTCCTCCTTTGGTTGATACAATAATGCGAGGTGAGGGGGAGAGGCCAAATATGGTGAAACCGATTTCGGTAAGCGCCGTGCCGAACTTGCGAATCAAAGTCGTATTTTCGGATGGCACGGAAGGCTCCGTGGACCTGTCGGAGCTGGCGGGGCAGGGCGTCTTCAAGGCGTGGGAGGATGAGAAGTTCTTTGCCCAGGTCCACGTCGGCCCCGCCCGGCAAATCCGCTGGAATGATGAGATCGAGCTGTGCCCCGATGCTATCTATTTGAAGTTGACCGGGAAGACGGACCTCTTCCCCAACCTCCGGCGCGAGCCCAGCCATGCCGGAAGTTAGCCGCTTTTACGGCATTGTCATCCGAAGGTATTTTGCCAAACACTGGCCACCTCACTTCCATGCCGAGTATGGCGAGCACGAAGCCGTGATTGGCATCGAGGATTTGAGAGTGATCGCCGGAAGTTTGCCCGCCAGAGCCTTTGGTTTGGTGGAGGAGTGGGCCCTCATTCACCAGCCGGATCTCGCCGCTCTGGGGCTTAGAGCGCAGCAGTCAAACCCCTTGAACAAGATTGATCCACTCCCCTGACACCCTGGCAGCGGGAGGAATCCGTCGGGGGACGTATACCTCCACGCTACCCCTCTTTTGCCCAAGTCAATTCGGTGGAGAGGGCAATTTCGTTGCATGGAAGATCAGACCGCCCTCCCGTCTGATAGAATAGGTCTGATGCCAAAACACCTGAGCGGGTAGCGTAAACGCACACGTTCTTTCCGTTCGTCTGCGGCTCGACGATTCGCCACCGGTGCGGAACGTCTTTCATGCGACCATCCAATGCACGGGTTCTCAACGGCGGGCAAAGATGCGACTCGGCAAGTGATGACGTTCCCCGAACCCCTCCCGCAGGGGTATAATGTTTTTAGTTGGCCCGAGCGGAGCCCCTATGACGATTGAACAACAGGTCCTCGAGAAACTCCGCGACTTGCCTGCTGAAAAACAGCAAGAGGTATTGGATTTCGTGGACTTTCTGAAGGAGAAGAACGGGACAAAGAAGCCGCGTCGCAGTCTCCGCGGACTCTGGAAGGATCTCAACATCGAGATCACGGAAGAAGACATCGCCCAAGCCCGTCGCGAAATGTGGGGTAACTTCCCGCGGGACATCTCCTGATGGCTGCCATCCTGGACACCCATGCGGCGGTTTGGTACCTGCTCGACTCAAAGAAGCTACCCCTGAGAGTCTTTGAGCTGATTGATGGCGCGGCGGGCAGCGGTGAGCCAGTGTACATTTCCGCCGTCACTCTCGTCGAGGTTGCTTACTTGGTGGAACGTCGGCGAATTCCGGCAAACACTTTCGACATGTTTGTGGCTGAGTTGCGAGACAAGAATCCGGCATTCGTGACCGTGCCACTCGATTCCCAGGTCGCCGAGGCCCTAAGAACCATTCCCGGCAAAGACATCCCCGACATGCCCGACCGCATCATCGCAGCTACGGCCGTGCACCTTGGGGTTCCACTTGTCACCCGCGACCGCCGCATCCAGGCGGCCGGGATCCAAACAATTTGGTGATGACGGACGTTGAGCCGCGTTCAACTCCAACCCAAACTACCTTTTGTGCGTTTCGTAGGGGCGGGGCTTGCCCTGCCCTTTTAGTTTTTCGGTGTAGTGGAACGAGGGCAGGGCAAGCCCCGC
>Ga0326727_10011582_pt1 | contig 20448 bp, 19 predicted proteins | sample MB2enrmetagenome_FD_207643 | JGI IMG/M metagenome (GOLD analysis project Ga0326727, IMG submission 207643) | Lab enriched peat soil microbial communities from McLean, Ithaca, NY, United States - MB29MY | ecosystem: Environmental > Terrestrial > Soil > Wetlands > Peat | place: USA: New York...
GCCGGAGAGAAGTCAGGGGAATGATTGTCAGGGGAATAATCCAAACGAGGCCCTCTTCCATTCCCCTGACAGACATTCCCCTGACAAAGAGGAAAACTCCATAAGTTCTTATCTCTGTGCTCTTTGCGTTCTTTTGCGGCAAAAATCTTGTTGGAATTGCGTGATTTTTTCTTACAGCGGTACGGATTTCACGGATGGCACGGATAGGGCCTTCCCTGCCCGAACCAATTCCTTATCCGTGAAATCCGTGAAATCCGCGGTTCATTTTATTGGTCTGGCGCTGTTGGCCGTGCTGGCGGCCGGTTGCACGGGGAGGCCGATCCCTTCGGAGCGGGAGGCGCGCGGCGATTTGAAAGCGGCCGGCGAGGCCTTCCTGCCGGGCGCGCCCCTTCCGCCATTGGACGCGCAGGCCGGATTAAGCAATTATTTGCAGTTCGCCATGATGACCCAGCCCCGGGTCCGGGCGGCCTTCTTTGACTGGGCGGCCTCGGTGGAGCGCATCACGGTGGAGCGGTCGGCGCCGGACCCGAAGCTGACGTTTCAGGCCTACATTCAAGACACGCTGACCTCCATCATGCCGGGGCTGATGCAGGATTTTCCCGGCCCCGGCAAGTTGAAGGCGGCGGGCAAGGCGGCGGGCGCGGAGAGCCGGATGAAGTATTTCGCGTTTGAGACGGCGGTTTTGCAGACCGCGTTTTCCGTCAAACAGGCCTATTACCAGCTTCTATATCTGGATGAAAAAATCCGCATCAATCGCCAGACCGGGCAACTTTTGGCCGATCTGGAAACGTCGGCGCGGGCGCAGAACGAAGTCGGCAAGGCGACCTTGCAGGATGTTTATCGCGCGCAAATCGAGCAGGACCAGATCGCCGCCGAAATTGACAACCTGGAAGACTCGCGCCGCCCGCTGCTGGCCCAACTCAAGGGCGCGCTGGGCCTGGCCCGCGCCCAGCCCGACCCGCCGCCGCCCACCCGGTTCGAGACGACGGCGCCGGACCTGAGCGGCGATGAATTGCTTGACACAGCCTTTGCCCGCAATCCCGCGTTGAAGGGCATGGAAGCGGAGGTGCGGCTGGCGGAAGCCACCATCGCGCTGGCGCGCAAGAGCAAGACGCCGGATTTTTCCGCCGGCCTGGAGGCAGAGGTGTACAGTCCGCCGTTTTATTGGCCGCAGGCCAGCATGACCTTGCCGGTCTGGCGCGACAAAATCGCGGCGCAGATCGCGGCGGCGCAGGCGAACCAGCGCGCCGCCGAAGCCCGGCTTTCCGCCGGGCAGATCGCAATGACGGTGGATTTTGCCATGAAGACCTACGATTACCGGGAGGTCACGCGCAATCTGGCCCTGTTGCGGGAGAAACTGATTCCCAAGGCGCGCCAGTCGCTGGAAATCGCGCGGGCCGGCTATCTGGCGGGCCAGATTGATTTTTTTAATCTGATTGACGCGGAGCGGACGCTGCTCGGTTTCCAGTTGCGGGAAGTGGAGGCGCGGACGCGGCGGGAAATCATACTGGCGGATTTGTCGCTGTCCATCGCCGGCGTTGCCCCGGAAGGCGTTCCTGCTTTTTCCCTTTCGCCGCCCGCCCAAGGAAGGAACCATGACCATGAAAATTAAACGATTGCTGATGGCCGGATTTTGTTTCGTTGTATTGTCCGCCGCGGTCATGGCCGGGCTGACCGGCTGCAAGCCGGGCGCGGAGCCAGGCGCGCCCGCGGCTGCGGGGGAGAAAACGCTTTACACCTGCGGCATGCACCCGCAGGTCATCCAGGACCATCCGGGCAACTGCCCGATTTGCGGCATGAAGCTGACGCCCATCCGCGCCCAGGCCGGCGCCGAAATCGCGATTGATCCCGTCACGATTCAGAACATGGACATCCGCACGGCGGTCGTCGTCCGCGGCCCATTGCGCCGCGTCATCCGCACGGTCGGCGTTGTCGAGTATAACGAAGCGTCGCTGGCGGACGTGACGACCAAGTTCAAGGGCTGGATCGAAAAACTTTACGCCAACACCACCGGCCAGCTTGTCATGCGCGGCGACCCGCTGTTTGAAATTTATTCGCCGGATTTATACAGCGCGCAGGTCGAATATCTCCTGGCCACCGATCCCGCCAACAAAACCGCCGGCAGTGACGCGTTCCGGACGTCGGCGCTCACCAAACTGAAGTTCTTTGACATTTCCGACGGGCAAATCGCCGAACTGGAACGCTCCCGCCAGGCGCGCAAGACCTTGCGCATTGACGCGCCCCAGGACGGCTTTGTCATGGAAAAAAATGTGGTGGAAGGCCAGATGGCGGACGCGGGGATGAAGATGTACCGGCTGGCGGACCTGGGCCTGGTCTGGGTACAGGCGCAGATTTATGAGAAGGACCTGGCCGGCATCAAGCTGGGGCAGGAAACCACGGTCACGCTGGACTACCTGCCGGACCGGGAGTTTCGCGGACGGGTGACCTACATTTATCCGAGCGTGGACGAGAAGACGCGCACCGCGCAGGTGCGGATGGAATTTCACAATCCGGGTTATTTTCTAAAACCGGGCATGTTTGCCACCGTGCAGGCCGCCTGCGAGTTGGCGCCTTCCGCCCTGCTCGTGCCGGACATGGCCGTCCTGCGCAGCGGCGCGAAGACGACGGTCTTTGTCGCGCGCGAAGGCGGCAAATTCGAGCCGCGCGCCGTGACGCTCGGCCCCCAGGGCGAGAATGACAATTATGAAGTTCTGGCCGGCTTGGAGGAAGGCGAGCACATCGTCACCTCCGGCCAGTTCATGCTCGATTCGGAAAGCCAGCTCCGCGAAGCGATCCAAAAAATGATGGCGCCCAAACCCTCCGGTGCCATGGCGGACGGCGCCGCCGAAAAGACGGAATCTTCGACGAACCGCGCGGCGATCTCCACCAACGCCGCGCCGGCCGAACCGGCGGCAATGAAATATATCTGCCCGATGCCGGAGCACATTTCCATTGAATACGATCATCCGGGCCATTGCGCCATCTGCGGCATGCCCCTGATCCCGGTCACGCAGGAGGAACTGCAAAAGTTGCAGCCCGGCGGCAAACTTCTTTATTATACCTGTCCGATGCCCGAACACAGCGACGTGCGCTCCGACAAGCCCGGCAAGTGCCCCAAATGCGGCATGACCCTCATCCCGGTCATGGAACCGCCCGCGCCAACTGAGCACGACGGTCAACATCAAGGACATTGATGCTCAAAGGAATCATAGATTTTTCGCTCAGGAACAAGTTCATCGTCCTTCTGGCGACGGCGGCGCTGGTGTTTGGCGGTGTGATTGCCGTCAAGAATATCCCACTGGACGCCCTCCCCGACCTGTCGGACGTGCAGGTCATCATTTACACCGAATGGCCCGGCCAGGCGCCGCAGATTGTGCAGGACCAGGTCACCTACCCCATCACCACCAAGATGCTCTCGGCGCCCAACGCCAAGGTGGTGCGCGGCTATTCCTTTTACGGCTTCAGCTTCGTCTATGTCCTTTTTGCGGACGGCACCGATCCCTATTGGGCGCGCAGCCGCGTGCTGGAATATCTCAGCGGCCTGGGCGGCCGTTTGCCGCAGGGCGTCACGCCCAGCCTCGGCCCGGACGCCACCGGCGTGGGCTGGGCCTTCATGTATTCCATCAACTCCACCAACCGCGATCTGGCCGAACTGCGCTCGATGCAGGACTGGTATCTGCGCTACCAACTGGCCTCGGTGGAAGGGGTCTCGGAAGTGGCCTCCGTCGGCGGTTTTGTCAAGCAATACCAGGTCACGGTGGATCCGGCCAAATTGCGCGCCTACAACCTTTCGATTTCCGACGTGGCCGCGGCCGTCAAACGCAGCAACGGCGAAGTGGGCGGAAGGTCCATGGAGTTGTCTGAAAAGGAATTCATCCTCCGCATCAAGGGCTACGTCCAAAACTTGGAAGACCTGCGGAAAGTCGCCGTGGGCCTGGGCGAAAGGGGCGTCCCCATTCTGCTCCGCCAGGTCGCCAACGTGGAGCTTGGCCCGGACATGCGGCGCGGGATTGCCGAGCTCAACGGCGAAGGCGAAACGGTCAGCGGCATCGTGGTCGTCCGCTATGGCGCCAACGCCCGGCAGGTCATTCTCGACGTAAAGAAGAAACTCGACCAGGCGATGAAGGGCCTTCCGCCGGACGTGAAATGCTCCGTCGCCTACGACCGCACCGCCCTCATCCAGCGCGCCGTCAACACGCTCGAAGAGAAGCTGATTGAGGAGAGCATTGTCGTGGCGCTGGTCTGCCTGGCTTTTCTCATGCACTTGCGCAGCGCCCTGGTCGCCATTTTCATTCTTCCCATTGCCGTGCTGATTTCCTTTCTGGTCATGTTCGGCCAGGGCCTCAGTTCCAACATCATGTCGCTGGGCGGCATCGCCATCGCCATCGGCGCGATGGTGGACGCCGTCATCATCATGATTGAGAACGCCCACAAGCATCTTGAGCGCGACCGGGGCAAAAAGCCGCATTGGGAAATCATCCGCGACGCCGCGGTGGAGGTTGGTCCCGCCCTGTTTTACTCGCTGCTCGTCATCACCGTCTCCTTCATTCCCGTGTTCACTTTACAGTCGCAGGAGGGCCGGCTTTTCAAGCCGCTCGCCTTTACCAAAACCTATTGCATGGGCGCGGCGGCGCTCCTCTCCATCACGCTCGCCCCGGTCCTGATGGGATTCTTCATTCGCGGCAAAATCCCGCCCGAGGAGAAGAACCCCCTCAACCGCTTCCTCATCTGGCTCTATCATCCCGCGATTGACTTCGTCATCAGGTGGCGCTGGCCGGTCGTCCTCACCGCCGCCGCCCTGGTCGTCTGGGTCTTTCTGCCCTGGAACAAACTCGCCGCGCGCCTGCTGCCCGACGGTCCGGCCCGGGAATGGGCGTTCCGCGCGGGGAAATTCTTCCCCTACCAGAATCTCGGCTCGGAATTCATGCCGCCGCTTTACGAAGGCGATTTGCTTTATATGCCGACCACCTTTCCCGGCATCTCCCCGACCAAGGCGCGCGAAGTGCTCCAGGTCACCGACAAAATGATCCGCCGGTTCCCGGAGGTGCAGAGCGTTTTCGGCAAGATCGGCCGCGCCGAAACCGCGACCGACCCCGCGCCCTTCGACATGATCGAAACCACCATCATGCTCAAGCCCGAAGAACAATGGCCGCCGGCGGACATCCGGGACGGAGACGGCCGCGTCGTGGCGCGCCGCCGCCGGACTCCGGACGAACTGGAGGACGCGCTGAACGCCGCCGTGCAAATCCCCGGCCTGAACAACGCCTGGACCATGCCCATCAAGACGCGCATTGACATGCTCGCCACCGGCATCAAAACTCCGGTGGGCATCAAAATCGCCGGGCCGGATCTGGCGGAACTGGAGCGCGTGGCCTCGGAAGTGGAGGCGGTGGTCAAGGGCGTGCCCGGCACCTTGAGCGCCTTTGCCGAGCGCACCATGGGAGGCAATTACATCGAATTCAACCTGGACCGCGACGCCATCGCCCGTTACGGGCTGCGCGTGGGCGACGTGCAGGAGGTGCTGGAAGTGGCGCTGGGCGGGATGCCATTGACTACAACCGTCGAAGGTCTGGAGCGTTACGACATCAATCTGCGTTACAGCCGCGACTTCCGCGAAAATCTCGAGGCCTTGCGCGACATCGTGGTTCCCACCCCCGCCGGCGCGCAAGTGCCGCTGGGCCAGTTGGCGAGAATCGAAACCGTCCATGCCCCGATGGGCATCAAAAGCGAGGGGGCGGTTCCGAACGCCTGGATTTACGTGGACGTGAAAGGCGTGGACCTCGGCGCCTATGTGCGGACGGCCATGCGGGCTGTCAACGATGCGGTGGCCGCCGGACAAATCAAACTGCCGGGCGGATACAATATTTTTTGGAGCGGCCAATACGAGTACATGCAGCGGGCCGCGGCGCGTCTGATGATCGTCGTCCCGCTCACGCTCCTCATCATCGTCCTCATTATTTACCTGAACACGCGCTCCGCCATAAAAACCGCCATTGTCATGCTGGCCGTGCCGTTTTCGCTGGTCGGCGCCATCGGCGTGCTGGCCCTGCTTCACTACAATATGAGCGTCGCCGTGTGGGTTGGCATCATCGCCCTGGCCGGCCTGGACGCCGAAACCGGCGTCGTCATGCTTCTTTATCTTGACATTGCCTTCGCCCAATGGACCCGGGACGCCAAAATGCGCGGCGTCGCCGACCTGCGCGACGCCATTTACCACGGCGCGGTCAAGCGCGTCCGTCCCAAGGCCATGACGGCCAGCGTCATCATCGCCGGCCTGGCGCCGATTTTATGGAGCCACGGGGCCGGCGCCGACGTGATGAAACGGATTGCCACGCCGATGATCGGCGGCGTCGTCACCTCGACGATCATGGAACTCCTGGTCTATCCGGCCATCTATTTCCTGTGGCGGTCGCGCTCCCTGCCCAACGTGGCAGCGGCGTCCCGCCGCTGAACCGTCGAACATCCCGGCGCCAGGATGGCTCGGCCACTTTCCAGGGTTTCGTCGCGCGCCCTTTTTGCCTTCGGGGCGCATTTTGCGCATTGAAAATCGCGCCAAAAGAAGGAACCTTAACCGGAGCAGTTGGCGTCAATTGAGCAAAGCATTATGCACACGATGGACCTGTCACAATGGCAGCACGGCCACGATTTTTGCGGGGAGTTTTCCAGCGCGGAAAAGAAAACCCGCCGTGTCCTCCTCCTCACGGCGGCGATGATGGCCGTCGAGGTTTTCGGCGGATTGAAGCTGCATTCCATGGCGCTTTTCGCCGACGGCTGCCACATGGCGACGCACGTTGCGGCGTTTGTCATCACCGTGGGCGCCTATGCGCTGGCGCGCCGGCACGCGCGGGACCGGGCCTTCAGCTTCGGCACGGGCAAGATCGCCGTGCTGGGCGCCTTCACCAGCGCCATTGTGCTGGGCGGGATCGCGCTTTTCATGGCCGGTGAATCAGTGGTCCGTCTTTTCCATCCGCTGCCGATTCAATTCAACCAGGCCATCGCCGTGGCCTGCGCCGGGCTGGCGGTCAATGTCACCAGTGCTCTGCTGCTAAAAGACCATCATGGCCGTTCCGATCCTCATGGCCATTCGCCACAGGCCCATTCCCCTCACGGGCGCGGGCATTCCCACGACTTGAATTTGAAGGCGGCCTACATTCACGTCCTGGCCGACGCGGTAACATCGCTGCTCGCGATCATCGCCCTGACGGGTGGAAAGACCCTGGGTTGGGTGTGGCTGGATCCGGCGATGGGACTGGTGGGCAGCGCGGTCATCAGCCAGTGGGCCTGCGTCTTGATCCGGGACACGCATGGCATCCTGGTTGACAAGGAGCCGGCGAGTTCTGATTTGGATGCGGAAATCCGAAAGGCCCTGCAAGCCGATTCCGACACCCTCGTGGCCGACCTGCATGTCTGGCAGCTCGCTGTCAATCAATTTGCCGCCGTCGTTTCCGTCGTGGCACACGAGCCGAAGACACCGGCCGCCTACAAGCAGCTTCTCCGCGAGCATGAGGAGTTGGTGCATGTCACCATCGAGGTCAACCCTTGCGCCGCGGGCGGCGCCAATTGAACAGTTCTCGATGAAAAAATCTCTCGTCTTTTTCTCGATTCCAACGGTCATTTTCGCCGCGTCCTGCCGGCAAAATCAGACGGACTTGGCGCAAAGGGAAGCGCCGCGCCAGGGAATTCGCGGGGAGTTGATTGACATGGCGCCCGCCGCGCCCGCCGCGCCGCCCCCCCAAACTTCGACGAACGCGCCGCCGAAAAACCGGCACCCCAAGCCTCCGTCGGTGCAACGACGGATGGTGCAGGCCGAGTTAGTGATGTCGGCGCAGTCCAATTATGACAGCGCCGCCCTGCCGTCAGGAACGGCCGGAACGGCGGCGGACTTGGCAAAGACCAACCTGCCGTCCGTCACCAGCCTGGCAGGCCCGGCGATGTCGGTTCCAGGTTACGAGAACGTGACATTCGACATCCTGTCCGGGTTTGATTTCACCTTGACGCAAGAAGTGGCCGGCGGCACCGCCGGCCCGGACGAAACCGCCGCCAAGGCGCGGGCGCAGATCCCGGCCAAGGTGCAATCACTGGATGGCAAGGACGTGGTCATCCAGGGCTTTCTTCTTCCCGTCCTGATGAACAACGGCCTGGCGGTCGAGTTCCTCCTGATGCGCAACCAGTCCATGTGCTGCTACGGGGTGCCTCCAAAAATCAACGAATGGATTACGGTTCGGGTGACGGGCCGCGGCATCAAACCGGTCATGGACCAACCCATCACCGTCGCCGGGACACTCCACGTTGGCCCCATCGAGGAGAATGGCTCCCTGGCCGGGATCTACAGCCTCGACGCCACAAAGGTTCTCGCGCCATTCTAATGACAGAAGTTCTTTATGCCATTGCTTGACATCTCTCAACTCAAGAAGACTTTCATCGCGCCCGACGGCTCCAAACACACCGTCATCAACGTGAAGAATTTCAGCCTGGCGGACCGGGCGCAAGTCGCGCTGGCCGGCGAGAGCGGCTCCGGCAAGACCACGCTGCTCCACTTGATCGCCGGCATCCTCAAGCCCGATTCAGGCTCCGTCATCATCGCCGGCCAGGAGATGTCGGCCTTGAGCGAATCGCAGCGCGACCGCCTGCGCGCCACCACCATCGGCTACATTTTTCAAACCTTCAATTTGTTGCAGGGCTATACCTGCCTGGAGAACGTGCTCCTGGGAATGTCCTTTGGTCCGGGCGCGGACCGGACGTTCGCGCGGGAATTGCTGGAACGGGTCGGCCTGGGGAACCATCTGAAACATTTTCCGCGGCAATTGAGCACCGGCCAGCAGCAGCGCGCGGCCGTGGCGCGCGCCCTGGCCAACCGGCCCAAACTCGTCCTGGCCGACGAGCCGACCGGCAACCTGGACCACAAGAACGCCACCGAGGCGCTCTCCCTCATCCGCACGGCCTGCCATGAAAATGGCGCGGCCCTTCTCCTGGTCAGCCACGACCGCGAGGTGCTCGCCCAATTCGAAACCGTGCAGGAACTGGAGCGCATCAACCAGACCGAAATGCCGGAGGAGGGAAAGACATGACACTCTGGCTGATCATCCTGCGGAGCCTGCGCCAGCACGCCTTGTCCACCGTCATCACCGCCCTTTCCATTGCCCTGGCGGGCGGCCTGCTCATGTCCGTCTGGGTCGTCAAAGAGCAATCCCAGGCCGCCTTCACCGGCGTCAACGGCGGCTTTGACGCCGTCCTGGGCGCGCGCGGCTCCAAACTGCAATTGGTGCTCAATTCCATTTTCCACCTGGAAAACTCGCCGGGCAACGTCACCGCCGCCGATTATCTTGACATCAAGAAAAACCCCGGCGTCGCCCTGGCCGTCCCCATCGCCGTGGGCGACAACTATCACGGCTACCGGCTGGTGGGAACCATCCCGGAAATGTTCGAGCAGGTCGAATACGCGCCGGGAAAACACTATGAGTTGGAACCGGGCGGCCGTTTCTTCGACCCCGCCCGCAAGGAGGCCGTGGCGGGCAGCTTCGTCGCGCAGAAAATGGGGCTGAAGGTGGGCGATACGTTTCATCCCTATCACGGGCTGATTTTCAACGAAAAGGACCAACATGCGGAAACGTACGTCGTCGTCGGCGTGATGAAACCGTCCAACACCCCCAGCGACCGCGTGATCTGGATTCCATTGGAAGGCCTCCAGAAAATGTCGGGCCACGACCCAAACATGGCGACGGAAGTCAGCGCGGTGCTGGTGAAGTTGAAGGGCGGCGGCGCGGCCGGTTTTCGCATGGACATGATGTACAACCGCCAGGGCGACCGGCTGACTTTTGCCTGGCCGATTGCGGCGACCATGACAGATTTGTTCAGCAAGATCAGTTGGTTTGACAAGGTGCTGGCGCTCGTTTCCTACCTCGTCGCCCTGGTCGCCACCGCCTCCATCCTGGCCAGCATCTACAATTCCATGAATGAGCGCCGGCGCGAAATCGCCATCCTGCGCGCCCTGGGCGCGCGGCGTCGCATCATCTTTGGCGCCATCATCCTGGAAGCCGCCGCCATTTCAACCCTGGGCATGTTGGCGGCCTTTGTTTTCTATTGGGCCATCATGACCGGCGCGACGGCCGTCATCCGCGCCCAAACGGGCATTGTGCTGGAGCCGTTTCAATTTAACCTGGTGATGCTCTGGGCGCCGGCGGCCCTCATCGCCCTCGGCGCCGTCGCCGGGGTCGTGCCGGCCGTCAAGGCCTATCGCACTGACGTGGCCGGCCACCTCGTTCCCTCTTCCTGACCCGGCGTTCTCCTGGAGATAAATGTCAAAGGCACAGTGTTCACCAACGCGGTTTTCAATTTTCCCAAGGGACAACGGCAAGGATCATTGACCCCCGTGCCACCCGGATTGCAGTTGGCGCGCGGTGGGGGCAACGGCCTCCACCTTGACCAGCACCACGCCGTGACGCGGAACCGCGGTCTCGAACCGGCCGCTGAATTTCCCAATATCCCGCTGCCGCCAAAGATCGCGCACCATCCGGCTGCCGCTGATGCCCAGATCGGACCACTTGGCGACGACATTGGTCTCGGCATTGTTGCGGTTGAAAAGGCCGACCGCCTTGGAGCCGTCGGACATGTCCTTGGCCCAAATCTCCAAACTGTCCTGTTTGACAACGCGGCCGGCCTGCCGTCCCAGCGGGTCCTGGCTGACCGCCAGGACTTCGTCGTTGCTCAACAGGCTCACTGTAAAATCATCCATCGCCGTCATATCGCAGCCGATCAGCAGCGGTCCTGTCAGCAAACACCAAAGGCTGACGTGGGTGTATTGCTCGTTGGGCGTCAGGCGCGTCGGGTGCAGCCGCGGTCCCCACCCCACCTTGCCCACGATCATCATGTCGGGATCGTTGAAGTGGCCGGGGCCGGCGAACTTCTCGTGGCCGAACTGGCTGAAGCCAATGCTCGACAGGCTGTTCCAGGTGTCGGTGATGTCGCCCGTGGTGCGCCAACTGTTGCCGCCGATGGTCGGGTCCGCGCCCCACTTCCAGACATCGCCCCAGCCGTACTGGCACAAGCTGAACATGATGTCGCGCGGCACCTTGTCCAGCGCCGCCCGCATCACCTGATACGGCTTCTTGAGAGTGGGAATGTCACGCCGCATCGTGCCGTCCGTGCGCCGCGTGCCATCGGAGTTGGTGCTGGGGAGAACGGAGGTGTAACTGCACCAATCATATTTCAAGTAGTCAAAGCCCCAATCGGCATAGCTCCGGGCGTCCTGCTCCTCGTGCTGCCAACTGGCTTCGCAGCCGCCGCACGTCGTCGGGCCGGGGCCGGAATAAAGGCCCGCTTTCAGGCCAAGACTGTGAATATAGTCCGTCAGCCCCTTCATGTCCGGGAAGCGCGGATTGGGCACGATCTTGCCGGTTTCGTCCCGGCCGGGGCCGCCCAGCGTGGGATCATTGCGCATCCCTCTCTGGTTCCTTTCCCAATAATCGTCAATGTTGATGTAAGTCCAGCCGTGGTTGATCAGGCCGCTGGCCACCATCGCGTCCGCCGCCGCCTTGACCCGCTCCTGCGTCACCGCGCCGGCGAAGCAGTTCCAGCTATTCCAGCCCAGGGCCGGGGTCAGCCCGATGTTCGGTCCGCAGACGATCTTGAAGGCGCGGTTGTTCGAGCCGAGGGCGTTCTTGGCCACGAGCGTCACATTGTAAGTGCCTTCCTTGGCGAGCGAGCCGGTGATGTGGCCCGTCGCGCTGTCCAGCGCCAGACCTTTGGGCAGTCCTTTGGCGCTGAAAGTCATCGGGCGGTCGCCGGTGGCGGGAATGGTGAAAAGGAACGGATGGCCGGGGCGCACGCCAAAGACCTGCGCGCCGTTGATGCGCGGCGTGGCCGGTGGTTTGGGGGTGAGAATGACCGCCTCCTCCGAACCGGCGGCGGTAGCGGCAGTGGCGGCAGTGGCTGCGGGCGGTTGGGCCGGGATGCTCTGCGTGGAAACCCATGCAAAACCGCAAAGGACAGCGGCGACCTTCAAAGAAGCAATCTTGGCTTTATTCATGACAAAGTTAATTTAGCTGGCTGATTTGCCGCCCAGCTTGCCCGCAAACCACCCCGCCTGTCAACCCCGTTTCAGGACACCCCGTTTCTGGACTCGGCAGTGCCTTCCCCAAAAGTGGATTCCTTCGCCCGCAGGATCGGGAGAAGGCGGCCGCAGGTCGGATGAGGGATGCCGTGGTAAGGAGTCGAATTCCGCCCAATTAAATTCCCTCTCGACAAAATCCCGCAATTGTGGTAAATATTTTACCACAAAGCAAAAAACTATGTTTGGAGTCTTCATCAAAGAATTAAGAGCGCGCAAGCGCCTCGGCCTGCGCGAATTCTGTCTGGAAAACGGCCACGACCCCAGCAACTGGAGCAAAATCGAGCGCGAAGTCCTCTCGCCGCCACGCGACGAGAAAACGCTCCGCCAATGGGCCAAACAGCTCGGCCTTGAGCCTGGCTCGGACGACTGGCACAAATTCCACGACTACGCCGCCGTGGACGCCGGGCGCATCCCCGAACACATCATGGAAAATGAGGAACTGCTGTCCAAACTCCCGGCGTTCTTCCGCACTTTGTCCGGCCAGAAACCCTCGCGGGAAGATTTGGAAAATCTGCTCAGAATCATCAAAAGCGCCAACCGACCTTGAACGATCCGGGCAAATTCAAAGCGCCATTCATCTCCAAGGAGCGAATCTGGCAGGAAACCGAAAAGCTGCGCGCAGCCCATCCGGCGGGTCGCGGAGTGCCGGTCCAGGTCCTCGAACTTGCCGAATTCGATCTCGGCCTCGAACTGATTCCGGCGGAAGGCTTGCGCGAAGAACTGGAAATTGACGCGCTGCTCATGGGCGATTTGAAGATTTCCCAAAACGAACTCGATCCGGAAGTGCGGCAAGTCTTAAGTTCCATTGAGTGGAACGAGCCATTTTGAACTTTAGCAGCGAACAGCATGAAGGCCTATTCAATCGCCATCACGCCGCAGGTGGTCAAGATTTACACGGACGGCGGGTGTGAACCGAATCCCGGTGCGGGCGGTTATGGCGTGGTGTTGTTGCATCCCAAGAAGCGCGCGGAAGCCAGCGGCGGCTTTCGGTTGACCACCAACAACAGGATGGAAATCTTCGCCGCCATTGCGGGGCTGGAATTGTTAAAACAGCCATGCAAGGTCACGGTGTACAGCGATTCGGAGTATCTGGTCAAAGCCATGACAGAAGGTTGGGTGGCGGACTGGAAAAGGAAAAGTTGGTGGCGCACCAAGACCCAACGCCCAGAGAATGTGGATTTGTGGCAGCGGTTGGATGCGTTGTGCCAGACGCATCGGGTGGAATTTCGCTGGGTCAAAGGCCATGCTGGCAATCTGGAAAACGAGCGGTGCGACCAACTCGCGATGGCCGCCCTGCACCGGCCCAATCTTCCCGTGGACGACGGTTACGAGAACAAACCCGAAACCGAAGGCGTCCGCCCCGACATGCAGGAGGGTGAGCCGTGCGGCAAATGTGGAACGCCGGTTACCAAGCGGAAAGGCAATTGGAAGCCGGGCAGGGATTACTACTACGAGTACCACCTTTGGTGTCCGAAATGCGAAATCGCTTACCACGTTGAATCAGCCAAGCGGTATGTGGAGCAACCGCCGTCGTTGTTTTAATTCCGGCGATTCGACGCTTCATCCGGTCCGCACTTTCGAGCAATCCTCCACCAGGTTTGGCAAGAGAGCGCGCGACAGACGCGCCCACTTGATGTAAAGTTGTTTCAACATTTGACTGAAAGAAAGGATTCAATTATGGAAATCAAAAGAAGCGGCTCACAGCCTTCCAACAAGGGGCCGGCCGACTGGTTCACCGGCACGGTGCGCATTGACCCTCTGTTTCAGGCCAACGCTCCGGCCCGCGCGCTGGGCGCCAGTGTCACCTTCGAGCCTGGCGCCCGAACCGCATGGCACACCCACCCGCTGGGCCAGACTCTGATCGTGACCGCCGGCTGCGGGCGGGCGCAGCGGTGGGGCGGCCCGGTTGAAGAAATCCGCCCGGGTGACGTCCTCTGGTTTCCGCCAGGCGAGAAACATTGGCACGGCGCCGCGCCGGTAACGGCCATGACCCACATCGCCATTCAGGAAAACCTCGACGGCAAAGTGGTTGACTGGATGGAAAAGGTCAGCGACGAGCAATATCAAGGCTGAACAAGGCAAGTCAGGATGGAGAGGGGAAACAGCGCCGGGAGAAAAATCTGCGTGCCGGGAGGGGGTGTTGCGGGTAGATTGGCCGGACAGTGAGCAATGTGCGCACCATCCACAACGTCGCCCTGGTCGGATTCATGGGAGCGGGCAAATCCACCATCGGCCGCATCGTCGCGGAGCAAATGCGCTTTGGGTTTGTGGATACGGACGAATGGATCGAAGAACGGCTCGGCCGGACGATCAGCGACATTTTCGCCAAGGAAGGCGAGGCAGCCTTCCGGCAATGCGAAAAACTGGCGCTGGAGGGACTGACCCAGCAGCGCGATCTGGTCATCGCCGCCGGGGGCGGGATGGTGGTGGACCCGGCCAACATGGAAAGTCTCAAGACGCACGCGCTGGTCTTCTGGCTGGTGGCCTCGCCGGAGATGATCTGGGAACGGGTGCAAACGCAAACGCACCGGCCGCTGTTGCAGGGGCCGGATCCGCTGGACAAGATCCGCGCGCTGCTGGCGGCGCGGGAGCCGTGTTACCGGCAGGCGGACGTGCTGATTCACAGCGGCCTGCGCGCCCCGCGGGAGGTGGCGCAGCAGATCGCGCATCAGTTTAATTTGGCGCGAAGGCAGTGAAGACGGCGATTCGAGAACAGGCCCTGGAACTGGGATTCGACGCCTGCCAGTTCACCACGGCGCGCCCGCCCGATTCGGCGGAACAGTTCCAACGCTGGCTGGAAGCGGGCCGCCACGGGCAGATGGCTTATCTGGAACGCAACGCCGGCAAGCGAATCGAGCCGTGTCAAGTGCTGGCGGCAGCGCGAAGCATCATCGCGCTGGGGGTGAGCTACGCGGTGGATGCGCCGCGGGCGGGCAGCGCGTCACGGATGGCAGGGCGGGCAGTCCTCTGCCCGCCGTCTGACTCTGGCCAAGGAAACAACGTCGTATTGCCGTCAAGCGGCGGGCAGAGGACTGCCCGCCCCACCTTGCTCGTTCCGCCTTCCGACCCGCTCCAGAACGGGACGAGTCAGCCCGGCTGCCACATTGGAGAAATCGCGCGGTATGCCCGATTTGCGGATTATCACGAGGTGGTGGGCGAACGGCTCAAGTTGCTGGCGGGATTTGTCACTCAATTGGGCGGCGCGGGCGCGCGGTCGTTGTGGTATGTGGACACGGGGCCGCTGTTGGAGCGTGCTCTGGCGCAACGGGCCGGGCTGGGGTTCACCGGCAAACACACCAACCTGATCAGCCGCAAGCTGGGCAACTGGTTTTTTCTGGCGGAAATCATCACCACGCTGGAATTGGAGCCGGACGCGCCGGAGAAAAACCATTGCGGCGCCTGCTCGCGCTGCCTGGAGGCCTGCCCGACCGGGGCCATCACCGCGCCGTTTCAACTGGACGCGCGGCGCTGCATTTCCTATCTGACCATCGAGTTGAAAGGGGCGATCCCGGTGGAATGGCGCACGGCGATGGGCACCCGGATTTACGGATGCGACGATTGCCTGGCGGCCTGTCCGTGGAATCGTTTTGCGCGGGCGGGAGCGATGATGGCGGATCACCGGCGCGCCGGATTGGAGGGGCCGGATTTGCTGGAATTGTTGACACTGGACGAGGCGGTGTTTCAGAGGCGGTTCGCCGGGACGCCGATTCTGCGGGCCAAGCGGCGCGGGTTTCTGCGCAACGTATGCGTGGCGCTGGGAAACGTGGGCGGGGAAGAGGCGTTGCCGGCCTTGCAACGGGCCGCGGCGGACCCGGAACCGCTGATCGCGGAACATGCCTTGTGGGCAATCGGACAAATCAAGGCAAAAGGCAAAAGGCAGAGTGCAGAATGAAAAAGCAGGACAGCCCTTCGCACGCCTTGCTTCAAGTCCGCCATTCTTCATTCTGCATTCTGCATTCTTCATTCTGCATTTCCCGAAGAATTCCGTCTTGCCACAATGGGGCGGCATCGCCTACGTTGCTGTGATGCGGGGCGCGGTTAGCTCAGGGGTAGAGCACCTCCTTGACACGGAGGGGGTCAGAGGTTCAAATCCTCTATCGCGCACCATCCTTACGGGGAGGCGACGCTTTAGGGGCACAATCTGTGACCTTGATCGGGCCTGACCCAAACCGGTCGCAAATTGTGACGGGTTCCCAGAAACCCTCCCCGGGGCACGGATGTTTTTGGCTGATCACGGCTTCGCATTGGCCGTTAATGGACGGCATGAAAATCGCAGAACCGTTCTTCGCCCGCATAAATTTATGCGCGATGACGCGCCGGTTGACTTCGGTAACATAAATGATACCGTATGAACGGGTCTTTCGAAATCCGGGAATATGTCGAAAACGGGCGCTCGCCATTCGCGCAATGGTTTGCAAGCCTGGACAATGTCACCGCGGAACGTGTTGACAAATACTTGCGACGGCTGGAACAAGGCAATTTCGGCGCGGCCAAAGCATTGCAAGAGGGTGTGTTTGAATTGCGGCTGGATTTCGGGCCGGGCTACCGCGTTTATTTTGGGCTTCAGGGCCGCGTCATCATCATTTTGCTTGGCGGCGGCAGCAAACGGCGGCAAGGCGCCGACATCGCCGCCGCCCGGGAGCGATGGAAGCGATGCCGACAAGCGAGAAAATAAAATGATAACAACACGAGATTACAAAGAAACCATTATCGCGCGGCTCAAACGGGACCGCGAATTCGCCCGGCTATTCTACGCGGGCGCGGTTGAAATGCTGTTGGAAGGCGACGCCGCCGGCGCGCTCTCACGACTACGCGATTTGGTTCACGCCCAAATCACCTTCAAGGAACTGGCGCGGCAGACCGGGCTGGGCGAAAAATCCCTTCATCGGATGCTCAATCGCAACGGCAATCCCACGGCGCGGAACCTGGGCGCGATCGTCAAGAGCATCGCCGAAGACCTGGGCATCAAACCCCGCGTTGCATTGGCCGCCTGCCGTTGAGACTCCGCGATGATTCACTCGCATCACAGCGGGCTGGGGACCAAAGCCGAGGCGGGAAAATGATTCAACGTGTGCCGAATTATTTCCTTTGCCAATCGGGACAATTCTGTATGATGAATGTCAAACAACGCCGGAGCCACTTCGCAGCTTGAGCGATGATCGGAAGACAGCCCAGGCTCTTGCCCGACCCAATAAATTATGAACAGCACAGGTTCCGGCGCCGGCTCGCCGATTGAGATTTTGCTGGTGGAAGACAGCCCCAGCGACACCGACCTGACCGTTGAGGCCTTGCACAAGGGCAAAGTGCTCAATCACCTCAACATTGTGGACGACGGCGTCAAGGCGATGGAGTTTTTGCGCCGGCAAGGGGTGTTCGGGACCGCGCCCCGCCCCGATCTGATCCTGCTGGACTTGAACCTGCCGCGCAAAAACGGCCTGGAAGTGCTGGCCGAAATCAAGGCCGATGATAAGCTGCGGACGATCCCCATCGTGGTGCTGACCACCTCCCACGCCGAGCGCGACGTGCTGAAGGTGTACAAGCTCAATGGCAACTGCTACATCAGCAAGCCGGTGGATTTTCGCCAGTTCATCGAAGTCGTCAAAGCGATTGAGAGCTTCTGGCTGACCATCATCAAACTGCCGCCCAAGGAGGAGTGATGCCGGACCCGAGCGCCATCAAGGTCCTGCTGGTTGAGGACAGCCCGTCGGACGCGGCGCTTTTGCAGGAATCGCTGCAGACGGGCGGGGTCGGGGTTTTTAAGATCACGCACGTTGAACTTCTGGCGGAAGGAATTGGGCAATTGCGTCGCGCGCAGTTCGACGTGATGCTGCTGGACCTGTCGCTGCCGGACAGCGCGAAGAGCGACACATTTTTGCGGGCGCGCGCCGCGGCGCCGGACGTGCCGATCATCGTGATGACGGGGGTTGATGACGAGGCCTTTGCGCTGAACACCCTGCGGAACGGGATTCAGGATTACCTGGTTAAAGGCCAGGCCTCGGCGCGCCAGATTTCGAGCGCGATCCGTTACGCCATCGAACGGAAGCGGATGGAAACGGAGTTGCAAAAGGAGCGCGGCCGATTGGAGGAGCGGGTGCGGGAGCGGACCGCCGAATTGTCAACCGCCAACCGCGACCTGCAGGCGGAAATCGTCCGGCGCCAGCAAGCCGAGGGGTCCAAGAACCAGATCCTGCGGCGGCTCAAGGACTCGGAGGAGACGGAACGGACCCGTATCTCCCGTGAATTGCACGACCGTTTGGGCCAGGGGCTGACGGCGCTGAAACTGGAACTGATCCTGCTCCGAAAACAATGCCCATCCCTGCCCGACACAGATCGCAACCCAGCCGGGACGCCGGTGGAAGCCGGAGAGAGTCTGGCGCGCGAGCTGCAGGCCCGTCTGGGAAAGAAAATCACGAAGGAGGAACTGGGGACGCAGGTGCTCCAATGCCAATGTCCCTTCGCGCAGAACCTGCAAGATAGCGTGACAAAGCTGGACGCCCTGGCGGGCAACTTGATGCGGGAGGCTCATCGGCTGGCCTGGGAATTGCATCCGGCCATCCTGGATGATCTTGGACTGGACACCGCCCTGCGCCGCTACGCCAGCGAGTGGTCGGACAGCAGCGGCGTGCCCGTGGATTGGCACAGTCAGGGCCTGGAACAAGACCGCCTGCCGCTGGAATTGGAATCCACCCTTTACCGCGTCACCCAGGAAGCGCTGACCAACGTGGCCCGTCATGCCAACGCCAAGCGCGTGAGCATCCTGCTCGAACGCCGTCCGGGGCAGGTTTCGCTCATTTTGGAGGACGATGGCAAGGGATTTGGCGTGGCCGCCGCGTTTCAATCGTTCAGCACCAACGGCAAACTGGGCCTGTTGGGCATGAGGGAGCGCGTCGGCCTGATCGGAGGCGCCTTGACCGTCGAATCCAAGCCGGGGGCGGGCACGACGCTTTTTGTGCGCGTGCCGCTGGCGCCGGCGGCGGTGAAAGTTTAACACCATGAAAAAGCTGCGCATTTTAATGGCGGACGATCATCAGATCGTGCGGGAAGGATTGCGCAAGCTGATTGACAGTCAGCCCGACATGCGCGTGGTCGGCGAAGCCGTCAACGGCAAGCACGTCCTGACCCTGGCCTGCACCCTCAAACCGGAAGTCGTGGTCATGGACCTCTCCATGCCGGAACTGAACGGATTGCAGGCCACAGCGCGACTGACCGCCGAATTCCCGGCGGTCAAAGTGGTGGCGCTCACGGCCCACGAGGATGAATCCTACCTACGCCAGTTGTGCCAGGCCGGCGCCAGCGGTTACGTGCTCAAACGGTCCGCCGGCGAGGAGTTGATCAAAGCGATCAGGACGGTGGCCGGCGGCGGGGTCCACTTTGACACGATGCTCGCCAGCAAAGCGCTGGCCCGGCAGACCACCGCACCGGCGGGCCGCGGGGAATTGGGCGGAGCGAAATTGTCCGATCGGGAGAAGGAAGTTCTGGTTCTCCTGGCCTGGGGCTACAGCAACAAGGAAATCAGCGCCAAGCTGCGCCTCAGCGTCAAGACCGTCGAGACCTACAAGGTGCGCGTCGGCGAGAAGCTCGGACTGCGCAGCCGCACCGAGATGGTGAAGTATGCCATGCGGCAAGGCTGGCTCAACGAGACGCCGTAACACGCGGTTGTCGGGAGATTCCCCGACACGCAATTCCCCTTCTCCCTGACTGTTCGCCGGCCCGGCCATGAATTAAGATGCTCGCAATAGCTGGACAGTCCTGGTCGCTGAATTGAACACAAAACAAGTGCAGTTGTCGTTGTGGAAACCGGGCGCCAGCCATGTTTAAATTTTTTTGAGGCATCCCCAAACGGCGTCCGCCGCCGGGGTGCCGCCAAAGATGGCATGACAGGAACGATGTTCCTGGAAATCGCCCGTTTAGAAAAACTATGCTCAATGTTGATAATCACTCCGTCGAGAAGAGAATTGACAGCGTGTCGGACCGGATCGCCGGCCGCCGCGTGCCGTTGTGGAAACGCGTTTTGGATTGCACCCTGGTGGTTCTGGCGGCGCCGGTCTGGCTGCCGTTGGGATTGCTCATCGCGGTGTGGGTGAAGCTGGTCTCCCCCGGCCCCGCCCTGTTTCGCCAGGAACGCATCGGATTCATGGGATCGCGGTTTCAACTCCTGAAGTTTCGAACCATGAAGCCGAATGCGAAGACGGACCTGCATCGGGAGCATCTGATCGGGTTGATAACCTCCAACCGGCCGATGCAGAAGCTGGACGGGGCGGGAGATCATCGGTTGATTTTCGGCGGTCTCTGGCTGCGGGCGCTGGGAGTGGACGAATTGCCGCAGCTCATCAACGTGC
>Ga0326727_10011583_pt1 | contig 20447 bp, 18 predicted proteins | sample MB2enrmetagenome_FD_207643 | JGI IMG/M metagenome (GOLD analysis project Ga0326727, IMG submission 207643) | Lab enriched peat soil microbial communities from McLean, Ithaca, NY, United States - MB29MY | ecosystem: Environmental > Terrestrial > Soil > Wetlands > Peat | place: USA: New York...
ACGCTCAAGCTCTGCAACTACGAGGAAACCGGCGCCATCGTCGCCGCCCACACGACTTCGATCCCCGAAGCGCCATCGACGGAGCGCACCTGGGACTATCGCTACTGCTGGCTCAGAGACGCCTTTTTCGTCGTCGACGCGCTGAACCGGCTGGGCGTCACCGATACGATGGAATCCTACATCAACTATTTCACCACCATCGCCGCCGCCGGGGTGACGCGCATGCAACCCGTGCACGGCATTGTGCCGTTCAGCTCGCTGGAAGAAAGGGCGGCGCCCGATCTCAAGGGTTTCATGGGGCATGGCCCTGTCCGCGTCGGCAACCAAGCCGCGACGCAAACCCAGAACGACGCCTATGGCAGCGTCGTGTTGGGGGCGATGCAGATGTTTGTCGACGAGCGTCTGCCGAAAATGGGGGACGAGGCGCTTTTTCGCCGCCTCGAGCCGCTCGGCGAACACGCGCGCGAATATGCGTTCGAGCCGGACGCCGGCAATTGGGAATATCGTGGGCGGGCCAGAGTGCACACCTACTCCGCGGCGCTATGCTGGGCGGCGTGCGATCGTCTCGGGCAGATCGCCGATCGGTTGCGCCTTTCCGACCGGGCGCGCTATTGGGACGCCCACGCGGCCGCGATCAAAGACAAGATTCTCGCTGGCGCGTGGGACGAGAAGCGCGGCGTCTTGACGGGCGCTCTCGGATACCCAGATCTCGACGCGAGCGTGCTGTTGTGCGCCGAGCTCGGTCTGCTTGCGTCGACGGACCCGCGCTTTCGCAGCACTTGCGACGTCATCGGACGCGAATTGATGCGCAACGGGCGCATCATGCGCTATACCGCCGATGATGATTTCGGCGCGCCCGAAACCGCGTTTCTCGCGTGCAATTTCTGGTACATGGATGCGCTTTGCCTCGTCGGGCGGAAGGACGAGGCGCGGCAAATGTTCGAGGCCATTCTCGGACGGCGCAATACGTTCGGGCTTTTGTCCGAGGACATCCACCCGGTCACCGGAGAGCTTTGGGGCAATTTCCCGCAAGCCTATTCGATGGCGGGAATCATCAACACGGCGACCCGTCTGTCGTCGAGTTGGGAGGAAGCATGGGCCCGCGCCTGATCATCGTCTCCAACCGAGTCGCCGTTCCCGAGCCGGGAGGCGCCCAGACGGCGGGAGGCCTCGTGGTCGCCGTGAAGGCGGCGCTGAGAAACCGCACCGGCGTGTGGTTCGGCTGGAGCGGCAAGATCGACGAAACCGAGACGGCGCAGCCGCGCGCCGTCGAGCGCAATCATGTCACCTACGCCGTCATCGATCTGTCGAAAAATGATTTCGAGGAATATTACAATGGGCTGGCGAACCGGGTGCTGTGGCCGATCTTGCATTATCGCGTCGATTTGCAAGACTATTCGCGCGCCGACCATTCAGGCTACATGCGCGTCAATCGCCTGTTCGCCGACCGGCTCAGCGCCTTCATCAGAGATGACGATGTCCTCTGGGTGCACGACTACCACCTGATGCCGTTGGCGCGCGAATTGCGCGCGCGCGGGCATCTCAACCCGATCGGTTTCTTTCTGCACATCCCTTGTGCGCCGTTGGACATTCTGCGCACGCTGCCGCACCACGAAGAGATTCTCGGCGCCCTCGCCTCGTATGATCTCGTCGGCTTTCAGACCGAGAACGATCGCGACAATTTCGCCGCCTACCTGATGACCATGCCGGGCGTCAAGGCCGGACGCGGCCTGACCTTCGAAGCGGAGGGACGCCGGACCCGCATCGGCGCCTTTCCGGTCGGCATCGAGACCGCCGCTTACGCGCGGCTCGCCCGCACCGCCGAGCGTTCGCCGGCCGTCAAGGAAATCAGCGACAGCCTCGGCGGGCTGCGTCTCGTGCTCGGCGTCGACCGGCTCGATTATTCCAAGGGCATCATCCAGCGCATCAACGCCTTCGACCGCTTTCTCGAAGTCAATCCGGAATGGCGATCGCGCGTCACCCTGCTGCAGATCACGCCGCGGAGCCGGTCCGAAATCACGGACTACGCGGCGATCGAAGACGAAGTGACGACGCTGATCGGCAAAGTCAACGGCCGTTATGGCGAGGCGTCGTGGACGCCGATACGCTACGTCAATCGTTCCCATACGCGCACCGCGCTGGCCGGCATCTATCGCTTGGCCGATGTCGCGCTGGTTACGCCACTTCGCGACGGCATGAACCTCGTCGCCAAGGAATATGTCGCGGCGCAGGACCCGGAGGATCCCGGCGTGCTGATCCTTTCGCAATTCGCCGGGGCGGCGGTGGAACTCACCGGGGCGCTGATCGTCAATCCCCACGAGAGCGAGGGCGTCGCCGCGGCGTTGAAGCGCGCGTTGGGAATGCCGTTGTTCGAGCGGCGCGAACGCCACGGCCCGATGCTGGAGCATCTCTTGGTCCACAACATCGAACTGTGGGCGGAAAGCTATCTCGCCGCGCTCGCGGAGACGCGGCAACGCCCAAGCTTGCTCAGCGACCTGCGCGCGCTCCTCCGCTCGTCGCGATCGCGCACGCCCGCGCGCGCGCCCGCCGACGAGCGTAAACAAGCGTGAGGGCGACGAGGGAGTCGGCCTCGCTCTCGTCATCGCGCGTCGCGACGCGCCGAAGCGGCGCTGTCGCATCGCGACGGCGCGGCGGGTCGGCGGGACGGCGATGGGGCTGACAGGCGCCTGTCGCAGGAATTCGCTGCGCCCGCGCTCGCGGAAAAATCCGGCTGGCCAGCGAAATCACGCAATGCGCATCATGTTCCGGTAATGCAGCACCGTAATGCCCCTAATGCCGCCGTAATGCCAGGTTCTCAGAAATTCGCGATCTTAATAGAAATGGTTGAAGGAGCGGGCGAATTGCCGCGCTAAGCCGCTCCTACGATACAGCGGACCTCGGAACATTGACCGCAATATTTACTTGCCGCCGAGGTTAAGGGAGGTCAGACTCGCAAGTACAGTTGAAGACTTTTTCACAGAAGCCGCGCTGCCGGTAGGAACGGGAGACGTCGTGCCGTAATTCCCATCGGGTTCTTTGACTAAACCTAGCTTCAGTGCGTCCTTCTGATCATTGCTAACTGAGTCGGCCGTGTACTCTCCGTTTCCCAGCTTGACCAGCGTGGAGCTAGAAGCGCCAGTGGATGTTAGAGCCGAAATGGACATGCTAAGGCCCTCCGACAGGCAGCGGTGCTTCGATACCTCAATATGGTTAATATTCCGTTTACACCACGCTACAGTTGGGATTAGATTACATAATTACAAGATTACGAGATTGGGCATTATGGCATTATGGCATTATGGGGACATGATACGAATTCCCCAATTCGATTACGCCCCCTCGCGGTCATTCGGCAATTCCAATCCCCCGCCCTCCTCTCAGCAACACCCGCGAAACCGGCCCTTGCCGACCGCGTAGCGCGCGTCCTGGCGCTCGCGGAAAAATCCGGCTGGCCAGCGAAATCATGCCATTCGCATCGCCATAACGCCGCGAGGCTACTCTTTTCTTCCCTTGATGATCGACAGCCGGGCCAAATGAGCGCGCAGCACGTTGCGGCTGACGCCGAGAAGCTGCGCCGCGCGAACCTGGTTGCCGTCGCATTGCTCGTAGGCGGAGCGCACGAGCATGTCGGTCACCGTCTGATAGAGATGCGGCGAGGGATTCCGCACTGCGCTTCGCAACGCCGCGGCGAGCGCGTCCGGCGGCGTCCGCGCCGCCGCCGCATCCGAGGCCAGTTGCGGCAAATGCAAGTCCGCCGCGGACACCGCCGACCCGATCGAGGTCAGCAGCGCGTGATGAATGGCGTTTTCCAATTCCCGTATGTTTCCGGGCCAGGGATAGCGTTGGATGAGCTCCATCGCCTCGGGCGCGAATTCCACGGCCCCCAGTCCCAGCCGCTCGCGATAGGTCGCCAGGAAATGCCGCGCCAACGGGACGATGTCGCCGGGTCTTTCCCGTAACGGCGGCAGGCTCACCACGGCGACCTTGATGCGATAATACAAGTCCTCGCGGAACCGGCCCGCCGCCATCGCCCGCTCCAGGTTGACGTTGGTCGCCGTCAGCAATCGCGCATCGATCGGGATCGGCCGCCGCGAACCGACCCGCACCACCTCCCGTTCCTGCAACACCCGCAGCAACTTGACCTGGATCGGCATCGACAGCTCGCCGATCTCGTCGAGGAACAGCGTGCCGCCCTGCGCGGCCTCGAACCATCCGGCTCGGGTCGCGTGCGCGCCGGTGAATGCGCCGCGCTCGTGGCCAAACAATTCGCTCTCGGCCAGCGTTTCCGTCAGCGCCGCGCAGTTCACCGCCACGAACGGATGGCTCCGCCGCCGGCTGAGACTGTGGATATAGCGCGCCACGAGTTCCTTGCCGGTGCCCGTCTCGCCGGTGATCAGGATATTCGCGTCGCTGGGCGCCAGACGCTGGATCTGCGCCGCGGTCTCCTTCGAGCTCGGGTCCTCGAACATCAACGCGCTGGCGGCGATGATCCGCGGACTGGTCCGCCCGCCGGGCACCGTCAGCAGCGAGGGCGTCGCCCCGACCTCCGGCGCTTCGACCGGCGCGGCGTCCCGCGGCGGCTCGCTATCGCCTGACATCGCCGGCCCTTCCCGCCCGCTGGCGCGCGGCGACCTCGCCCGGTGCGATCGCGCCACGCCAGCCACGGGGCCGGCGCCCGCTGTTGCTGGGGCAGCGGCGGCGCGGCGGCGCCTGTCGCCCCAGCAGCAGCCCGCCAACCCGCCGCCGAAGACAATTCAGCCAAAACAATGACTTAGCGCTTGGCATGCGGCTTGCGCTCAGGTGGGCGTGACCAAGGAGACGATCATGCTGAGCCTGCTGCCGCCGACGAACCCTCAACCGGCTCGCCCGCCGCAAGACGCATGTCGCGCGGACGGATGTAGTCCCGCCGCAGCCGTCGTGTCCAGCCGCTATCGTTCGGCGCAAGGCGAGATCCAGCAAATCTCCATCCTCGGCGGGCGCGGCCGCGACGGCGCGCCGGACGCGATCGATCGTCTCGATCTTCACATGGGCGACGTCGTCAGCGTGGTGGGCCGCACCGGTTCGGGAAAGACGACGCTGATCAACGATATCGAGTTGTTCGCCGACGCCGACACCCCCACCGGCCGCCGCATCCTGATCGACGGCCAGCGGCCGCCCGAGGAATACCGCGACGATCCCGCCTGCAACCCGATCGCGCTGATCACCCAGCACACGACGTTCCTGTCCGACCTGCCGGTCGATGAGTTCCTCCACACCCACGCCGGCATTCGCCGCACGTCCGTCGGCGAGGTCGAAGAGGCGGTGCGGCAGACCCTGGCCTTCGCCAATCAGCTCACCGGCGAACCGATCTCGCTCTCCAGCCGGATGACCGAGCTGTCGGGGGGGCAGACGCGCTCGCTGCTGATCGCCGACGCAACGATCATCTGCGACACCCCGATCGTGCTGCTCGACGAGGTCGAGAACGCCGGCATCAACCGCTCGCGCGCGCTCGAGCTTCTGCGCGCCCATCGCAAGATTTTCATTTTCGTCACCCATGACCCGCGCATCGCGCTGCTGTCCGACTACCGGCTGGTGCTGAAGGACGGGCGGATCTCCCAGGTCCTGCATACCGACGCACGGGAGCGTCAGTTGGCGCCGATGGTCGGCCGCCTAGACGATGTCCTGGCCGACCTGCGCGACCGCATCCGCTCGGGCGAACGCATCGACCGTTTCGAAACAGCGGGGCTGGCATGAAAATCGCCGTCTGCGCCGGCGCCGCCACAACCGGCAAGTCCGCGGTGTTGCGTCACGTCATCCCGCGCCTGGCGCGGCGCGGCTGGTCGGTCGCCTTCCTGAAAATCGACGTCCAGTTCGCCGAGGAAGACGAACAGTTCGCCCGCGAATTCGGCATTCCGACGCGCAAGGTCTACTCCGGGGACCTGTGTCCGGACCACTGCAACGTCATGGTGCTGGGCGACGCGCTGCAATGGGCCGCCAAGTCGGGGGCCGACGTGCTGCTGGTCGAAACCGCCGGGTTGTGCCTGCGCTGTTCGCCCTACGTCGACGGCGGGCTGGGGATCGTCGTGGTCGAGGCGACCAGCGGCATGAACCTGCCGCGCAAGATCGGGCCGATGCTGTCGCTCGCCGATATCGCCGTGGTCACCAAGATCGACCGGGTGTCGCAGGCGGAACGAGAGGTGTTTCGAGCGCGCATCCTCGAAGCGGCGCCCAACGTCCGCATCCGAGAGGTCAACGCCTTGTACGGCATCGGCATCGACCCGATCGCCGATGCGATCGCCGCTGCGCCGGAGGCGGACGAAAACCTGGCGTTGCGCGGCAATCCCCCGGTCGGCACCTGCACGATCTGCGTCGGCAAGAAAACGATCGGCTGGCAATCACATTTCGGGGTGGTGCGCGCGCTCGACAACCAGATTTTCTACCGGGGCGAGTAGATATGGCGATCTACCTCGACAACTCGGCGACCACGCCGGTGGATCCGCGGGTCGCAGCGGCGATGGCGCCTTGGCACGCCCAGGGTTTCGGCAATCCCTCCAGCCTGCACACGCTCGGCCGCCAGGCCAGGGAAGCCGTGGAGAGGGCCCGCGCCCAGGTGGCCGCCCTCATCGGCGCCCGGCCGCGCGAGATCGTCTTCACCGGCAGCGGCACCGAGGCCGACAACCTCGCCCTCGCCGCCGCCGTCGGGCCGTCGGGCGCCGGGCGTCTGGTCACCTCCGCCATCGAACATCCGGCGATCCTGGAGACTGCGCGCGCCCTGGAGCGGCGCGGCGTCGCGGTCGCCCGCGCGCCGGTCGACGCCGACGGGCTGCTCGATCCCTCTGATGTCCGAGACAGCCTCAGGCCGCGCACGCGCTTGGTGTCGATCATGGCGGCGAACAACGTGATCGGAACCGTCCAGCCGGTGAACGAGATCGGCCAAGTCGCGCGCGAGGCCGGCGCGCTGTTCCACACCGACGCGATCCAGGCGGTGGGAAAGACGCCGTTCAACCTCGCCGAACAGCCAATCGACCTCCTGTCGCTCTCGGCGCACAAGCTGCACGGGCCGAAGGGCGTCGGCGCGCTCTATGTCCGCGACGGCGTGACGATAAGCGCGATCATTCACGGCGGCGGACAGGAGCGCGGCCTGCGCTCGGCGACCGAGAACGTCGCTGGCGTCGTCGGCTTCGGCGTCGCGGCGGAACTGGCCGCCGCGGAGATGGCCGACGACAACGTGCGGCTGACGGCGCTGCGCGAACGGCTGATCGCAGGCGTTCTCACGGCGTGTCCGCAAGCCTACGTGATCGGCCATCGGCAGCGGCGTTTGCCCGGCCATGTCTGCCTCGGCTTCGCCGGCCAGGAGGGGGAGGCGATCCGGCTGCTGCTGGCGCTCGACGAGGCGGGGATCATGGCGTCCGCCGGCAGCGCGTGCAGCGCCTCGCACGCGGCGGAACCGTCCTACGTGCTGCGGGCGCTCGGCTTCGACCCGTTGCGAGCCCGCGGCGCGCTCAGGCTGACGCTCGGCCGGTTCAATACGGAAGCGGAGGTGGATCGGACGATCGATATTTTGCCGACCCTGGTCGGCGGCCTGAGGCGCATCGCCACGGCGCGGCGCTGAGGCCGACGCTGCGAAGAGGATGACAAACCATGTCTGCCACGCAACAATTGACCGCCGCCGACCTTCCCGGCGCCAACTGCGGCCTGTGCGGTTTCCGCACCTGCGGCGCCCTGGCCGAGCAGCTCGAGAAGCGACCGGACCTGATCAACCGCTGTATTGCGCGTTCGGCGAACCGGCTCGCGACGCCGACGATCCCCGCCCCGGTCGCGCGGCAGGACGCCGGCGTTGCGGCCGGCGGCGCGGCGCCGACTTGGCGCGATACGCTGGGCCGGGAATTCGACTTCTACCTCGAGCATTTCCCCGAGGATCCCGGCCCGCGCGAAATCATCTTGCCGCACAACCCCATGCTCACCCGCGAGATGGAGATCGCCGTCGGCGACCTGATGATCGGCCGCCCGCTCGGCATGTCCTGCGGCTGCCCGATCACCCATTGCGGCGTCGCAGTCGAGGTCGATCGCCGCACCGGCGTGATCGTCTGGTGCGTGACCGGCCCGCTCGGCCCGCGCGAGAAGGGGTTCAAGGACATCGGCTACTATATCGCCGAAGGGTACGAAGGCCTGATCGCCCAAACCCGCGCCGAAATCGCGATCGGCAGGCGGTATTTCTTCCAACCCCGGCGCTGCATGCTGCAATGGCGGCACAGCGGGCTCGTCAACTACATGAATCGTAGCGCCGACGGCTTGCAGGTGCGGCTGGAAGGGCTGTGGATCGGCTGAGCGTCAGCCAGTTCCCGCGCTCCGGTCGTCGATGACGCCCTGCTCGGCGATGCGCTCGCCCGGCGTCCCGACCGGGATTTCGCGCTCGACGGCGACCGCCGGCGGCTCCTCGATCGCAGGGCCGAGCTCGCCGACCGGCGCCTCGTCGGCGCCCTCGCCTGCCATTTCGGCTCGCGCGGCGTGCCAGAATTCGTCGCTGCGTCCCTCCGGGCAGCCGGCCTGCTGCCAAAGCTCATAGGCCCGCCTGCGGATCACGCCTTCGATGTCGTCCATGCCGACCTCCCCCCGAGCGCGCGGCCGGCGACCGCCACATGCGCGCGCGCCTCAGGACATGCCGATAGCGGCGCGTCGCCAAAGAGCCGAAGCGTCGCGCTCCGCATTAGCCATTGCGCATTATGGCGACAGCATTACGGCATTACGGCGACAGTTCGCGCACCACGCTTCCGCCAGGCGACCGTCATGGCGGTTTCATGCAGGTATTCGGTATTCGGGGTATTCGGGTATTCGGGGACAGGATACACATTGCATAATATCGCAATCCGGCTATGCTGCCTTCGTGGCCCGCCTTTCCCGCATCGTCGTTCCCAGCCTGCCCCATCATGTGACGCAGCGGGGCAATCGTCGACAGGCGCTGTTCGCCGAGCCCAGCGATTACGCCCTCTATCGCGATCTCGTCGCCGAGCGCTGCCGGGCCAATGGCGTCGCCTGCTGGGCCTATTGCCTGATGCCCAACCACGTTCATCTCGTTCTCGCGCCCGCCGACGCCGACTCCCTGCCGCGGGCGGTGGGCGAGGCGCATCGGCGCTTCACCGCTTTCGTCAACGCCCGCGCGCGCACGACCGGCCATTTATTCCAGGCGCGGTTCGCCTCGTTCGCGATGGACGACGCGCATTTCCTCAACGCGTTGCGCTATCTCGCGTTCAATCCGGTTCGCGCCGGGCTCGCCGCCTCGCCTGAAGCGTGGCCGTGGTCGAGCGTGCGCGCGCATCTTGCCGGCCGCGACGACGCGCTGGTTGAGGTCGGCCCGGCGCTGGAGCGCGTGGCCCGCTTCGCCGATCTCTTGGAATTGTCGATCGATGAACAGGCGGCGCTCGACGGATTCGACCGCCGCAGCCCCAACGGGCGCCCTCTCGGCGCGCCGGATTTCATCGCGATGGTCGAGAAGCGGCTGGGCCGAAGAGTCCAGCCGCGCAGGCGCGGGCGCAAGCCGCAGGGCGAGCGGGCGGGATGAATCGAAATCGGGGAATGTGTATCCTGTCCCCGTAAAGCGTAAAGAAGCCGTAAAGCCCGTAAAGCCCCCGTAAAGCCCCCGTAAAGCCCCGTAAAGCCCCGTAAAGCCTGTCCCCGTAAAGCCGCCCCGTAAAGCCGCCGCCCAGTGCCTAATGTTACGCAAGTGCTCCTATTAATCGACTTTTCTAATCAAACCTCCGTTTGGTCCAAGATTATAAATTACGTATTTCTGGTTGCTTTTTGTTACAATTACCAACTCTCCATCTTTGAGTTCTGTTTTGACAACCTCTTGTGTCCCATTTTCGTTTTCGAGTGTCTTCACGTCGCCTGTAAATTCTGTGATTTTTACGCCATCTCCCGTAATTGCGCCCTTAAGTCCTACAATGAATCGATTATTTGTCGCGCTACCGTTCTCGATGAGAACCATGTGCATGATGTTATTGCCGACGGATAGGTTTCTCCACATTTGTTGTGCAAAGCTAGGATTTCTGCTACCAACAACTAGCATGCAAGCAAAACCAATTACGCTGACAGCTCGCGATAAGCTTGGGTACATGATCATTGTATAGCCCCTACGTGATCGGCCCCCATCGATGGGGCCACTTTGAAAGGTAGTGCAACGTGGGCATTACGGGGACAGCATTACGGGGACAGTGCATTACGGGCGCATTACGCGCATTACGGGCATTACGGCGCATTACGGGCATTACGGGGACAGGATACACATTCCCCAATTTGCTTACCCCGTCTCCGTCATTCCCTAGCCCCAATCCCCCCTCAGCAACACCCCCGAAACCGCCCCTTGCCGACGGCGTAGCGCGCGTCCTGGCGCTCGCGGAAGAATTCCTTGTAGCTCATGATCGGCAGGCCCGGGTGATTGGCGCGGCGATGCGCGACATAGGTCTCGTAGTCGGGGACGCCGACCATCAGGCGGGCGGTCTTGACGACCATCTCGCAGGCGAAGCGGATGCTCGTCGGCTCGGTCATGGCGCTGCGCCCGCGATCGCCGCGTCGCCGATCTCGATCGCCGTGCTCTTGGCGCTGCCCAGCGCCTTGCGCACGGCGATCGCCGCGTAGACCACCACCACCAGGACGACGGCGACGAACACGGCGGCCAGCGCCGCGTCGACGTAGTCGTTGAAGACGACCCGGCTCATCGTCGCCAAGTCCTTCGCCGGCGCCAACACCTTGCCCTGCGACAGCGCCGCGGAGAACCGCCAGGCGTGGCTGAGGAACCCGACCGCCGGATCGGGACTGAACACCTTCTCCAACCCGGCGGTGACCGTGGTCGCCAGCAGCCACGCGGCCGGTACGATGGTGACCCACGCGTAGCGCTCGCGTTTCATCTTGAACAACACGACGGTGCAGAACGTCAGCGCGATCGCCGCCAGCATCTGGTTGGAGGCGCCGAACAGCGGCCACAGCGTATAGATGCCGCCGTAGGGATCGATGACCCCTTGATAGAGGATGTAGCCCCACAGCAGGCACGCCAGCGCCGAGCCGATGACATTGTTGGCCCACGACCGCGTATCCCTAAACGCCGGGACGACGGCGCCGACGAAATCCTGGATCATGAAGCGCAGCACGCGGGTGCCGGCGTCGACCGTGGTCAAAATGAACAGCGCCTCGAACAGAATGATGAAATGATACCAGACGCCCATCAGCGCCCGCCCGCCGAGGAAGCTCGCCAGGATGCTCGCCATGCCGACCGCCAGCGTCGGCGCGCCGCCGGTGCGCGACAATATGCTGTTCTCGCCGACGTCGCGGGCGATCTGGGTCAAAATGTCGGGGGTGACGACGAAGCCCCAGGACGAGATCGTTTGCGCCGCGGCGTCGGCGGTGGAGCCGATCACCCCGGCCGAGCTGTTCATCGCGAAATAAACGCCGGGATGGAGCACGGAAGCGCCGATCATCGCCGTGATCGCGACGAGCGATTCCATCAACATGCCGGCGTAGCCGATGAAGGGGATCTGGCTCTCGTTCTCGATCATCTTCGGCGTCGTGCCGGAGGCGATGAGCGCGTGCCAGCCCGACACCGCGCCGCAGGCGATGGTGATGAACAGGAACGGGAACAGGCCGCCCGCCCACACCGGCCCGCTGCCGTCGATGTAGCGCGTCACCGCCGGCATTTGCAGATCGGGATGAACGATGAGGACGCCGACCGCCAGCAGCGCGATCGTGCCGATCTTGAGGAAAGTCGAGAGATAGTCCCGCGGCGCCAGCAACAGCCACACCGGCAGCACCGAGGCGACGAAGCCGTAACCGATGATGATCAGCGCCAGCGTCGGGCCGGAGAGATCGAAATACGGCGCCAGCGCCGGACTGTCGGACACGTTGCGGCCGAAGATCAGCGCCAACAGCAGCAGCGCCGCGCCGATGGCCGACATCTCGCCGATGCGCCCAGGGCGGATGAAACGCGCGTAGACGCCCATGATCAGCGCGATCGGAAGCGTTGAGAACACCGTGAAGGCGCCCCACGGGCTGCCCATCAGGGCCTTCACCACGACGAGGGCGAGCACGGCCAGCAGGATGACGGTGATCAGCAGCACGCCGACGCTGGCGATGCTTCCGGCGACCGGACCCATCTCGGAGCGGATCATGTCGCCGAGCGAGCGGCCGTCGCGCCGCGTAGAGAGGAACAGCGCGGTCATGTCCTGCACCGCGCCGGCGAACACCACGCCGGCGAGAATCCACAGCGTGCCCGGGAGATAGCCCATCTGCGCCGCCAGCACGGGGCCGACCAGCGGCCCGGCGCCGGCGATCGCCGCGAAGTGGTGGCCGAACAGCACGTAGCGGTTGGTCGGCACGTAATCGAGGCCGTCGTTGCGCCGATACGCCGGCGTCTGCCGCGCCGCGTCGACGCCGAGCGCGACATTGGCGACGAAGAGGCCGTAAAAGCGATAGGCGATGACGTAAATGCAGAGGGAGGCGATCACCAGCCAAGCGGCGTTCACCGGCTCCCCGCGCGTCAGCGCGACGATGGCGAACGAAATCGCGCCGAGCACGGCTATGCCGGCCCACATCAGCTTCGCTTGCAGCGTCACGGGTTCCCCTCCCCCCAGAGTCGAGCCGAACCGCCGCCGCGCGTCGATCGATCCTTTGGACGCCCTCACCCGCGCCGGCCGCGGCGCATCCTACACCGCAGCGTTCGTGATGCAACGACTTGGCGTCATCGCGAAGGCGCCTGGCGTCGCCCGAGGCGGAACGCTCCGCGACGCGCCCTCGTGGGCGCCTTTTGCGCGGCGCCGGGCGCCGCGCCTGCGCCTTTATGGGCCGCTTATGCGCCGGGCCGCGCTTCGGCATGGACCCTTTACGCGGTTCGGGCGCAGCATCGTCGACGCGGCGAACTTCAGGCGAGCCGCGCGGACGCTTGGGAAGATGAAGATCGCGCCGAGTCCATCCCTCCCCCCGTGGGCGCGCGCGCGGAGCGGTTCGAGGCGCCGGCCGGCGGCTCGGCCCTCGAACCGCCGATCTTCGCCGCGGCGCCGGCCCCTCGCGATCGCGTTCCGATCAGCCGTTCGGCCAGGGATCGAAAGCGCCCGCTGACGATGGAGAGTCGCTTGTTCGACACGAATGCAGAAGAAAACGAAGTCCCTCCCGAACCCCTCAGTTTCGTGCTCGGCCGCGACGGCGGCGGCCGCTGGATCGTCCAGGAGGCGCACGGCGTTTGCGGCGGGCTGTTCGCCAGCCAAGACGCCGCGATCCGCTACGCCAAGTCCGAGGCCGCCGAGCGCGGCCGGGTCATCCGCCTCGTCCCCGACCCCATCGAATTGAAGTGTCGGTCGTGACCGTCGCGGGCGACCGCGCTTTACGATTTGCTTATGCGGACCGCCCCCGAATCGAATTGCGCCTTTATCTGCATCTGATGTAATCGGTCGCAAGTCAGTGCATCAGAGTCGGATTTGCGGCGAACTGAGGGTTAAATAGCGCGGTTAGATAATGTCGTCCCATTTTTCGCAAGAAAATGGAAGAGCGTCGGCATGCGCTCTACCGCAGTGGTCCGGTTCTTAACCAGGGGAACTCGCATGGCGATCACCATCCTCATGGCCTTCGTTTTGATTCTCTGCTTCGCCGCGATGTTCGGCTTCGTGAGATTCGCGGAGAACGTCATCGCCAAGCCGCCGGCGGCGCCGGCGAACGGCGCCCAATCTCGTTGAATTCAGCATCGTCGGGTCGGCCCCGCCGCCCGAAACGCAAAAGGGGATCGCGATGGCATCGGTCTACGTTCTCGCCCTGCTCGTTCTGCTGTTGGTGATCTACCTGTTCTACGCGGTCATCAACCCCGAAAAATTCTGACCCTTACGCTCAAGAGGCCCTCGCGCCTCGAAGGAGTTCCCATGACTGCCTCCGGCTGGCTGCAGATCATCATCACCCTGGCGGCCATCTTCCTGCTCAGCATCCCCATGGGCCGCTACATGGCCCGCATCAACATGGGGCGGAAGACCCGATTCGACCGGTTTTTCGATCCGATCGACAACGCCATCTATTTCCTGATCGGCCGCAAGGTCACCAGCCAGGCGATGACGTGGAAGACCTACTCCTTCCATATGCTCGCGACCAACTTGGTCATGGCGCTGATCATCTACGCCATTTACGTGCTTCAGGATCATCTGCCGCTGAACCAATTGGGCTTCTCGGCGATGGACCCGCTTCAGGCGTTCAACACCGCGGTCAGCTTCGTCACCAACACCAACTGGCAGAGCTACGGCGGCGAGTCGACGCTGTCGAACTTCAGCCAGATGGGCGGCATCACCTTCCCCATGTTCACCTCGGCGACCACCGGCTTCGTCGTCGCGATGGCGTGGATTCGCGCCTTCACCGTCAAGAACGGCGGCGCCGACCTCGGCAACTTCTATCGCGATTTCATCCGCTTCATCACCCGCGTGCTGCTGCCGATCTGCTTCGTGGTCGCCATCGTGATGATCGCTTCGGGCGCCGTCCAGACGCTCGACGCCAGTTTCACCGCCCACACCCTGCAAGGGGCCGATCAGCAGATCGTCGTCGGCCCGGTCGCCTCGCAAGGCACGATCGAGCTCATCGGCACCAACGGCGGCGGCTTCTACAACGTCAACGCCGCCCATCCGTTCCAGAATCCGACGCCGATCACCAACATCATTTTGATCGTGCTGATGGCCCTGCTGCCGGCCTCGATCGTCGTCACCTTCGGCGAGATGATCGGCAACCGTCGCCAGGGCTGGGTGCTCTACGGCGTCATGGGCTCCATGTATGTGCTTTTCCTGCTGCTTTGCGTTCTTCCCGAGCAACATGGCTCGCCGATGCTGGCCAACGCCGGCATCGAGAGCGCGGCGACGCTCGACCAACCCGGCGGCAACATGGAGGGCAAGGAAGTTCGCTTCGGCGTCTCCGGCAGCGCATTGTTCGCGGAAACGACGACGGCCTTCACCACCGGCGCGATCAACTCGGCACACGACAGCTTCACGCCGCTGCCCGGCATCTCTTTCTTAGGGCAAATGATGCTGCAGTGCGTGTTCGGCGGCAAGGGCGTCGGCTTCCTCAACGCGTTGATCTACGGCATCATCGCCGTGTTCGTGGCGGGGCTGATGGTCGGGCGCACGCCCGAGTTCCTGGGCAAGAAGATCGAGAAGCCGGAGATCATTCTCGTCTCGCTCGCGCTGCTCATCCACCCGCTGGTCATTCTGGCGCCGACCGCCTGGTCGATGCTGGCGCCCTACGCCGTGTCGTCGCTGGGCAACGCCGGCATCCACGGCTTCTCCGAGGTTCTCTACGCCTTCAGCTCCGGCGCGGCGAACAACGGCTCGGCCTTCGCCGGCCTCAACGCCGACACGCCGTGGTTCAATCTGGCGATCGCCGCGGTCATCTTCCTCGGCCGCTATCCCGCGATCATCTTCCTGTTGGCGGTCGCCGGCTCGATCGCGCGCAAGCCGACGACGCCCGCGACCTCAAGCACGCTGCGCACCGACACGGTCGCGTTCGGCGCGTTCTGGTTCGCGACGATCCTGATCGTCGGCGCGCTGACCTTCTTCCCCGCGCTGGTCCTAGGCCCGATCGCCGAGTTCTTCGCGATGAACAGCGGGCTCACCTTCTAGCCGTGCACGCGACTTGAACGTCGTTGCTGGAGACACGTTATGGCACAGAAACACCAAACCCCTGCGAAGAGCGGCGCGCTCGGCCCCGAATTTCGCGGCGTGGCGCCGAAAAGCGCCTACACCTCCGAACTGCTGTGGCAGGCGTTCAAGGACTCGCTGGTCAAGTTCGACCCGCGCGTCCAGATTCGCAACCCGGTGATGTTCGTCGTCTGGCTCGGCGCGCTGCTGACCCTGGCGCTGACGTTCGTCCCCGACCTGTTCGGACCGACGAGCGCCTCGCGCTTCTACAACGGCGTGGTGACGGCCATCCTCGTCCTGACCGTCTGGTTCGCCAACTACGCCGAGGCGCTGGCCGAAGGCCGCGGCAAGGCGAAGGCCGCCGCGCTGCGCCAGACCCGCGCCGACCTGCAGGCGAAGCGCGTGCTCGCCGGCGGACGCGTCGAGACCATTGCGGCGACCGAGCTGCGCAAGGGCGACCTCGTCAGGGTGGAGAAGGACGGCGTCGTCCCGGCCGACGGCGAAGTCGTCGAGGGCGTCGCCTACGTCAACGAGTCCGCCGTCACCGGCGAATCCGCGCCGGTGCTCAAGGAGACGGGAACCGACATGTTCTCGTCGGTCACCGCCGGGACGACGGTGATCTCCGACTGGCTGGTCTTCCGCGTCACCGCCGACCCCGGCCACTCGTTCCTCGATCGGATGATCCGCCTCGTCGAAGCGGCCAAGCGGCAGAAGACGCCCAACGAGATCGCGCTGACCGTGCTGCTGTCGATTCTGACGCTGATCTTCGTCATCGTCGTGGCGACGATCGCGCCGGTGGCGACCTACCTGCAGGCGCAGATCAACGTCGCCGACCTCGTGGCGTTGCTCGTCGCGCTGATCCCGACGACCATCGGAGCGCTGCTCTCGGCGATCGGCATCGCCGCCATCGACCGCACCATGCGGTTCAACGTGCTGGCGATGTCGGGCAAGGCGGTCGAAGCGGCCGGCGACGTCCAGACGCTGATCCTCGACAAGACCGGAACCATCACCACCGGCGATCGCCAAGCGAGCGACTTCATCGCGGCGACGGGGCGACAGCAGAAAGATTTGGTTCAGGCTGCGTTCCTCGCCTCCTACTTCGACACGACGCCGGAAGGGCGATCGGTCCTCTCGACCAGTCTCGCGCGCGGCGCCAAGACGTCGCCCGGCCTTGATGGCGCGAAGGGCCTGGATTTCTCGGCGCAGACCCGCATGAGCGGCGTCGACCTCGCCGACGGACGGGTCGTCCGCAAGGGCGCGGTGAGCGCCGTCGTCCGCCACGCCGCCGATGCGTTCCACGCCGCGGCGCCGGCCGACCTGCAGAAGATCGCCGACCGGGTGTCGGAGAAGGGAGCGACGCCGCTCGCCGTCAGCGTCGACGGCGACATCCTGGGCGTCGTCGCCCTCGCCGACGCGCTGAAGCCCGGCATTCGTCAGCGCGTCGAGCAGCTGCGCAAGATGGCGATCCGCACCATCATGGTCACCGGCGACAATCCGATCACCGCGCGAACCATCGCGGCCGAGGCGGGCGTCGACGAGTTCATCTCCGAGGCGCCGCCGGAGGAGAAGCTGATCCTGGTTCGCCGCGAGCAGAGCGAGGGCCGGCTGGTCGCGATGACCGGCGACGGCACCAACGACGCCCCGGCGCTGGCGCAGGCGGACGTCGGCCTGGCGATGCACTCGGGAACGACGGCGGCCAAGGAGGCAGCCAATCTGGTCGACCTCGATTCCGATCCGACCAAGCTCACCGACCTCGTCGCCATCGGCAAGCAGATGCTGATCACCCGCGGCGCGTTGACGACCTTCTCGATCGCCAACGACGTGGCGAAGTACTTCGCCATCATTCCCGCGATGTTCATCGTCGCCCTGCCCGGTCTGGCGGCGCTCAACGTCATGGGCCTGGCGACGGCGCACAGCGCGATTCTCTCGGCGCTGATCTTCAACGCGCTGATCATTCCGGCGCTCATCCCGTTGGCGCTGCGCGGCGTGCGATTCCGCGTCGAAACCGCGGAGAGCCTATTTTCCCGCAATCTGTGGATCTACGGCGTCGGCGGCCTCGTCGCGCCCTTCGTCGGCATCAAGCTGATCGATCTCCTGATTGCGCCCCTGGTCTGAAAGGAAAAACGACATGCTCGGCTATGTCAGCGGCGCGGTGCGCGTCTCGGTGGTGACGTTCGTGCTTTGCGGCTTCGCCTATCCGCTCGCCCTCGTCGGCGTCGGCCAGGGGCTGATGCCGGCGCAGGCCAACGGCAGTCTGGAAAAGACCGCCGACGGCGCGATCCTCGGCTCCCGGCTGATCGGCCAGCTATGGAGCGACCCGCAGTGGTTCCACGGCCGACCTTCGGCGACCCAGACGCAGGATCCCGCCCATCCCGACGATCCCTCGAAGACGATCGACGCGCCCTACAACGCCGCCAACACCACGGCCTCGAACTTGGGGCCGACCAGCAAGCCGCTCGCCGATCGCCTGACCGCCGACCGCAAGGCGTTGGACGAAGCGGAGCCGGAGTTGGCCGGCAAGCTCGTGCCCTCGGACATGTTGACGACCTCGGGCTCCGGCCTCGATCCCGACATCACGCCGGCCAACGCCAATCTTCAGGTTCGACGCGTCGCCGAGGCGCGCGGCGTCGCGCCCGAGCAAGTCGCCGCCCTCGTCGCGCAGCAGACGACGCCGCGAACTTTCGGAATTTTCGGCGAGCCGCGCGTCAACGTGCTGGAGCTCAATCTTGCGCTGGAGAAGGCGTTTCCGAAGAAATAGCCGCGGCGGCGGATCGCCGGGGGCGCGCATGAGGCATGCCCCCGGCGCTCGGCCCTCGGCCCGGCGGCGCCGATGGCGATGGCGGCGCGCATGAAGCCCCACAAGGCCCGCATCCTCGTCGTCGCCGCCGAGCCGCCGATCCAGAAGCTGCTGAGATCGATCTTGGCGGCCGAGGGCTATCAGGCGTTCTTCGCCGCCGAGGCGGCGACGGCGATCCAGGCGCAAGCCGCGCTTCGTCCCGAGATGATCGTTCTCGACCTCGACCGCTCCGACCCACGAGGCCAGCAAGGCGTCGCCGAGATCCGTCGCGGCTCGGACGTTCCGGTGATCGCGCTTTCCGCTCGGCGCGCCGAGGCCGACCTCGTCGCCGCTCTCGATCTCGGCGCCGACGACTATGTCGAGAAACCGTTGCGCGCCGGCGAACTGCTGGCGCGCATCCGTTCCCTCTTGCGTCGCAGCCTCGCGGCGCGCGGCGAGACGGCGGCCTATCGTTGCGGCGATCTCGACATCGACATTCTGGACCGCTCGGTGACGCGCGGCGGCGAGCCGATCCGGTTGACGCCGACCGAATTCGAAATTCTGGCGCTGCTGACGCGCGGCGCCGGGCGCGTCGTTCCCTATCCGAGGTTCCTCGAATCGGCGGGCGGCGCGCCCACCTGCCGCAACCGGCGGGCGCTGCGCGCCGCGGTCTGGGGCTTGCGCCAGAAGATCGAAGACGACCCTCACGCCCCGCGGATCGTCCTGACCGAGGAGCGAATCGGCTATCGCCTGGTCAAGAATTCCGCTCGCGCGCCCGCCGTCCACGGCGCGGTGGGTCGGCGGGATTGCGATCGCGCCGACATTGGCCGACCGCGAGAATTCGTGGCCGCAGCGCTCACGGAAAAATCTGTCTAGCCAACGAAATCATGCAATTCGTATCGTGTCCGAGCAAAGCCCACTATTTCCCCGGTGAAGTCCATGACCAAGACGCCTGAAGTCGGCAAATTTCTCGACGCCGAAGAGCAAGCGCTCATTCAGTCCTTCGAGACCAGCGACGCGCCGTTCAAGAGCCGGCTGACCCCCGCGCGCAAGCGCGAGATCGAGTCGATGGCGCGGGCGGCGGCGACTGACGAGCGCGCCAAAATCTCCCTCCGCGTGCCCAGACGCGACCTGACCCGCTTCAAATCCCGCGCCCTGCAAGAGGGCGTGCCGTACCAGACGCTGATCAATGCGCTGATTCATAGGTATGTCTCGGATTGAAGGGGATGTCGGCGCCTCGCGAACGTCGGCGAACAGCGCCGTCGCGTCCGCACGATGTCAATTCCTTGTCCGCCTGCGGCGGCGCGTCGAACCGCCAGGACGGAGCCCCCTCAACTCTGGCTCTGTCCCGCCGCCTGTTCGATCTTCACCGCGGCGTCGACTCTCTCGCCGCCGCCGCCCGATTGGGCGGCGCGGAACGGGGCGGCGCCGAGAGCGTCGAAGCCGACGGCGACGCGCACGTAGGCGTCGTCGGCGCATTGATTGCGCACCGCGTCGAAGGCGATCCATCCCAAGCCCGGCGTCTCCGCCTCGGCCCAGGCGTAGAGCCCTTGCGGCGGCGGCGCGTCGGGCGGGGCGAGATAGCCGCTGACGAAGCGCGCGGGGACGCCGAGCCAGCGCGCGCAGGCGATGAAGATCTGCGCGTAGTCCCCGGCGCCGCCGCGCCGCAGCGCGAAAGCCTCGCCGGCGCCCCCTTTCCCCTCGCTCGCGTCGGGATCGAACGCCATCGCGGCGTGGATCGCGTCCATCAGGCGATGCAGCCGCTCGATGGCGTCGGTGGCCGCGCCGGTCGCCTCGTGGGCGAATTCGCGCAACACGCCGTTGGCCTCGGCAAGCCGGCTCGCGCGCAGGAACATTGGCGCCGGCAATGGCTCGACCGCGCCGCGCACCACGCCGACCGCGTTGCTGGTCGCCACTTCCCCGACCGCGGAGACGGTGAACCGCTCGATCGCGCCCTGATAGGAAAACGCGTGCACGATGTTGCCGAGCGAATCCTCGCTCTGGCGCAGCGAGCCGTCGACGTCGACGCCGACGCGCCAGCGCAGCAC
>Ga0326727_10011584_pt1 | contig 20447 bp, 21 predicted proteins | sample MB2enrmetagenome_FD_207643 | JGI IMG/M metagenome (GOLD analysis project Ga0326727, IMG submission 207643) | Lab enriched peat soil microbial communities from McLean, Ithaca, NY, United States - MB29MY | ecosystem: Environmental > Terrestrial > Soil > Wetlands > Peat | place: USA: New York...
TAATTTGCCGATGATCTGCATGCGTGAAGGCGTCGCACCATCATATCTAAGAGTAAACTGAATCTCTCTCCGTGATAAAAGCTCATTTCTTTTATCGCTCTCGATCTCAAAGTCCATCGATATCCTATAATTATTGGGAACCGGCTTATTTAAAACATGACATTCGATGAAAAAACGTCCTGTAAAACAGAGAAAACCAGAATAAGTGAAGGATAACCGTTTTGAGGGTGTCACGGACCGGCACGGACAAAATGCCGCAAAAGCCGGCGGGCAGCTGCCTTTGATTCAGCATTGATCCTGCGGAGCACAACGCCCTGGTGTGGCTGCCCGTAGAGCAGGATCGCCCCTTGGGGCGCGGCGATCACGAGCGGTATCACCGCGAGATCCTCTTCGCCGTTAACAACGATGGTCACCGGGGGGTGGGTAACTGCGTACTCCAGTGTTTGCACCAGGTCGTCCGTTATCGTGCCGGGGGGGTTATCAACCTGAAGACGTTCGCCGGTACATTCCGGGGGCCGGCTGCATGGAGATCTCATGGTTTGGCCATCAACAACGGCGATCGCCGGTGTGATCCCCTTCCTGTGCAGGTTATGGGTTACAACATCACCGACCGCATAGACCGTCCGGCCGGTAATGAACGGGAGGACCGAATTGATATTCCGGTGGAGTTCCCCGAAGGGTTCCTTGAATAGCTGCCGGTGCTCTTCGGGAAGCACGAGCATCAGCGGACCTTCAGCGCGTATCGTCCGGGCAACCTGATATTCATGCGTTTTGCCACGTCAGAATTTTCCGGGTCAATGATTACGAGGTAGCCAGACCAGTCATCGCTTAAGTTGGCAGTTCCGCAGATCACGCAGCTTTCACCATCAACAACCCGGTGACAGTCACGGCAGACTTTCCCCTGTTTCTTCTTATTCGCCGGCGGCATGCCCCTTCCTCTTTCCCCGTGCTCTCTCGGCCGGTTTTTCTTTCGGTGAACCGGGAGCGTTCTCCCGCTCCTTCTCCTTTGCGATCTCCTCTTCGAGCCAGAGCGCGGTACCCAGACCTGCCTGCCGCATCGTGAGCCCGATCTTGCTGTCCCGCGGCTCCCGTTCGTTCAGCGACAGCGTCACCACCCGCACCCGGACCGCGTCGCCGACGCCGATAAACCTTTTTGATTCCTGGCAGATGAGCCGGCCGTTCTTTTCATCAAAATTGATATACTCGTCAGAGATCTGGCTCACATGCAGCATCGCATCAATCGGGCCAAGGCTTACAAACGCCCCAAAACTGGTGGTCTCGACAACGATGCCCTCGATGACCTCCTGCAGGGATAGCCGCAGGACCATGGCCTCGAATCTGACATCATAATATACGCCGCCGTCACCGGGCACGATCTCGCCCTCGCCGACATCCTCCACTCTGGTGACGCATATAAAGATCCCGAGTTCCTTATCGATGCTCCCTTCAAGGTGCTCCTGCAGGACGTCAAGAATGACCTTCTCGAGCTTCTCGCCCAGCCGGTTCGGGGGCACCCTGACCTTGTCTTCCAGCATCATCTTATGATACATAACCCATCTACTTCCGCAATACTTCCAGTTTTTTCTGTTTTCTCATGGATATAACACCGATGCTGCGTTTCAGCAGGGCATCTCTCACCCGGCGGTCATTTGTCACGACCATGCAGTCGTGGTGCGTGGCATAGGTAATCACCTGCTCATCGACCGGCACCGGTGATGTCTCGTCACTGTCGGCGACCGTGCACTTTTTGGCAAGGGCAAGGCCGTACCGTGCTGCAGGACCGTTCCGGCCTTTCGTGCGGGTAAGACCGTCAAGTTCCTGCACCACGCTCCTGAGTACTACCGGTTCGAAGCCGCCGACAAGTTCCTGAATCTCTCCAAAGAGATCAATCTTAAACTGCGCGGGCATCATCAGTGCGTTGGCGTCCAGAAGGACCCTCACTCGGCGAGTACACCCATCCCGATCAGGCGCCAGCGTGCTCCCACCTGCCGGCTGATTGCGATCCGGGCGCCCTGCTCGGCGCAGACCGGACGTTTCAGCTGCACTTCGACCGCATCTTTTTTCGTACTGGTGACCACTCCCACGGTGACCGCTGTCCCGACCGAGAGCATGAGTGGTTCGTTATGCTTCAGGGGTTCGATGACAAGTTCGCTCGTTGCCCCGACAACCCGCTCCATCAGCGTGACTTGGCACCGGATCTTATCCCAAACGGGTGGCAGTTTCCCGACATGCCCCACCACCTGGCCGGCGAGTGCATCACTTTTGGTGAGTGCCGGATCGAGTTTCGTACCAACGCCCAGCAACCCCCCCGGTGTCGCATCCTTTACCCGTTTTGATCCTGCATTGATGGACATGATCTCGGTGGTAATCGGCAACCATTTGATCCGGTTCTCGGCCTGCACCTGCCGGCCGGGACGGATCTCGATCTCTTCGCCTTCGCGGAGGATGCCCCGGATAAGAGACCCCCCGACGACACCGCCTTTCACGTCCTTCCAGTTGCAGCCAGGTTTGTTGATGTCAAACGACCGGGCGACAAGCATCATTGGTTCGGCATCCGGATCCCGCACCGGTTCCGGGATGGTCTGATCAAGCGCCTGGACAAGGGCCCCGACGTTGATACCCTTTTGCGCGGAGACCGGGATGATCGGCGCATTTTCGGCGACCGTTCCTTTGACAAATGCCGTGATCTGCCGGTAATTGTCGAGTGCTTCTTTCTGGGAGACTACATCGATCTTGTTCTGGACAATAACAATTTTTTTTATCCCGACAAGTCCCAGTGCCATCAGGTGCTCTTTTGTCTGCGGCTGGGGACATTTCTCTGTCGTGGAGATGACCAGCATGGCGCCGTCCATCAGGGCAGAGCCGGAGAGCATCGTCGCCATCAGGGTCTCGTGTCCCGGCGCATCTACAAACGAGACGGAACGGTACGGTTTTCCTGTTTCCCCGCAGGTCGGGCACACCGGTTTGGTCGAAAAGGCATCCGGACCCTCGCATCGATCGCATTTGTAGAATGTTGCATCCGCGTACCCCAGCCGGATGGAGATGCCACGCCTCACCTCTTCGCTGTGCCGGTCAGTCCATGTCCCGGTGAGTGCATTTACCAGCGTGGTCTTTCCATGATCCACATGGCCCACAACCCCGATATTGACACTGGGAATTGTCACATCGTGCAAATGAGATCGAACCTCCTTATCCTATAAGCAATGGGCATACTTATACATAACCCGTGAGGAAAGATTACCGTCCTTTCCTTTAAAAAAGTCCCTTTCTCGTTTTTCTTCTGCAATAATCCTCAAAAAATTGATTATTTGATCCATGAGGAGGAATTGCAGGATCTGTAATTACGCCAGAAAAAGGGGGGTATAGGATGTCCTCTCCGCCGGATTATCGATAAATTACAGAACCTGCCGGCATAACTGCCGGTATAAAAAATTCCGGAGGAACTCCACACCAGTGCCGGGGTTAACCTCCGCCTTCGCAGCTCTGGTCGATGTTTTTGAGCGCATCCTGGAATTCGCGACCCGCGGCAAAATCCCGTTCCTGTTCGATCACCTTTTTTGCATCTTCAATGGTGGCCTGTTTTACCGATTTTGTGTGTTCTGTAAAGATCAGCTGGTCGGCACGGTACAGGAGGTGCGTGCTGTCCAGTTCTGCAAACAGATCGCCTTTCACCTGCTCAACGCGGACGACCTTACCGGTCGTCCCGGTGCGGGGGTACCGCACCTGCATGCCAAGCGTGATCTCTTCAGCAAGCATACCGGAGACTGAGTGCATGGTAGTATAGAAATGTTGTGTTGGCAGGTTCTGATAAGATGACGGGGTCGATAAATTTGGAGTTACATGATGCGGTGCAGTTGGTGAGCGCAGGAAAAATGAAAAAGAGTGCGAAAATAGTTAATTGATGGCCAGACCATTCTCGACTGCTGATTCCGGTACATTGAATGTCGTGCTGGTACCTTCGATATGGTAGGGGCCGGTGGCCTTTACCTCGTCCATGCTCCCGGTCGTCGCGTACGGCACGATGAACTCCCCATTGATGCTCTGCTGGCGGTACATGAAGTTCCTCCCGGTATTGGTGACAAGCGGCACATCGATGATGCCAGTCCCTCGGATATGGGCACCTTTGACATACTCGAAGATCTTCACGTATTTCACGTCGCTCGTGTTTGAAGCCATTACGTTGGTCGGGGACTCGTGGATGAGCCGGTAATGGCGCAGGGCAGGGACATTATCTACCGGCTGGATGATGGATGAGCTGAGTACCGCGGCATGATAGCCCGCCGGTGCATTCAGGTTATATTGCACTGCCTTTGTGGCAGCATCGGTCACATTCATCGCAACAACGTTCGTGATCACCGGAAGGGAGACATGCGTGATAGCCGGATCCGCGTATTCCACGTAATAGGCAGAGATTGCCGGGGTCATGGATCCGTCAAAGTTATGGAGCCGTGACACCATGGTCTGGTAATACGGCTCCTCATTGAGGAGGACGGAATTATAGTTGTTGGGATCGGACTGGCTGGGATAGGCGAAATTCATCTGGTACGGCGCGCCGGCTGCCGTGTCGTTGTACCAGGTTGCCATCGCCCAGAACTTACCGGTATCCATCTCGATATCGGTAATCACGTACTTTGTCCCCAAGGCGTCGAGGATATGGTTCGCATCATCCTCAGATGTGGAGACAAAGTATGCGGATGCCCCCACCGGGGGCGTGACACCCTGCTGGAATGGGTTGGCGTTGGGTATCCTTTTTGCGATATAGGTGATCATATGCCCGTAGTCCCACCACGACATGACACCGTACGCCGTAGCGGGGTACTGGAAGGTCTTCGGGCCATAGATCATATAATAATTCACGCCGGTATCCGGAGTGTTGTTGCCCAGCCATTCGAGCGACTCCTTCCAGTCCTGGTTCATCTGGATAGCATTGCCGGACGCAGTGACATAACTATAATACACCGAGGTGTACGCAAAGAGGATGCCGAGGCCTGCAGATACCACGGCCAATGCAAGAAGGAGGTAGTTGGGGACGGAGGTCACCATGGAACTTTTCTTCTGAGATTGTCTCTGCTTTTTAACCTGTCTATGCCCATCTTTTCCGGATGCCCCGGACTCATCGTGTGTTGCAACCGTTGAAACGCCGGCAGCCAACCGTTTGAGGTCTTCCCATCCCCTTTTAAACGTGAACGAGACAAACACCGCGGACAGCAGGGCGATGTTCACCGCAAGGTAATACTCGTACCTGATATGCTGGCATGTTGAGAAGAGGATGATGAGTGACCAGACCAAGGCAAAGATCTCCTCAGGGCGTTCGTCCCTGAGGTTGTTATACAGGATGACGAGTGCCCCGCCGATCATCAGGATAAGGCCGTAGTTGAAGGCGATCCAGGCACTTCCCAACGACCATCCCCGCGCTTCCTGAACGGTGGCGGTCACCGGAGCCTGGCCGAAGAACGCATACAAGGCAACAAACAGCAGGTTATAGAGCTGGGGAGTCGCCACAAAGAGAATTGCGGCAAATACTATCCCGCAACCGGCGACCGAGAGCGGGTAGTAGTGTTTCTTCTTCCCCGTGAAGTGTCGTGCGAGGAGGTAGAGGAGAACCGTCCCGCCGATCATTCCCAGGTACGCATACACATGGCCGATGGTGTAGTTGGAAAGGTCGAGTCCCGGGCTTTTGAACCCGAAGGCGATGAGGCCAAGGATCGCGATGATGAAGATGATGGCATTGGCCAGCAAAAGGTACGCGCTCGAACGGTCGCGGTAAAAATCAATGATGAACTGTATGACCGTAAATGCGCCGACAATAAGGGCAAACAGTATCATCGTCGGCATGAGGTACAGCCCCAAGAGGTACGCGATACCGGCAAGGGCAGACAATAACGCGGTTTTTTTCCACGTTGTAAAATCCACGAGATCAATTTTTGTCCCCTTCTCGGAAAGGAGGATGTACATATAGAGCAGGCAGAACAGGGTCGAGAAGAGTACCTCGCCGATATGGTGGTCGAAATAGCCGTACAACGAGCGGTAAAAGAACTGTCCGGAAACAATGGCCGTGAACCCTGATGCGAGGATGCCGGTCTTCCAGTCCCCACAGGTTTTTCCGACAAAATACATCAGGATGACTGTCACCATCGCCATGATTGGCGGGACAAGGAGGCACACGCCGATAATCTCCGGGCGGGTCACCGCACCCGCAAGCATGCAGGCAACCCCGGATATATAGATGAATAGCGGTCCCCAGTAGATCGATGTCCCGTACGGGTAATAGGTCATCGGGTCAAACCACGTATAGGTGAAGTGATTGGCGAGGAGCTGCTCGACCTGACGCAGGTTGTAGAGGGGGTCGTCGCTGCCCACCATCGTGAGGATGTCCGTCCTCCCCATGGTGAGCATGGGGATGAGACGGAGCCAGAGGGCAAAAAGGGAAAATATGAGTATCAGCCCGACAATAAAATAAGTCCGGCGGTTTTTCAGCTCCAAGAAGACCATGAAATCAACCTTTCGTGCATACTAGGTCGCCATTTAAGACATTAATAAATTCGGATACAGTATCAGAGTACCTTACGGAGTTCCATCTCAAACTGCCGGGCCTTCTCTTTCCAGCTGTATGCGTCAAGGTTGATGCGGTAGGTCACCGGGTGATCCATGAGATTTTTGGCTTGCGTGATAAACTCCTCCCGGGTGGTGTACACAAAGAGATTCGGACCCCCGATTCTCAGGACATCCGGTATCGGGCGCATCAGGATTGGCTTACCGCATGCTGAATATTCAAAATACTTGTTCGGAAGGGCAATCTCCCCCCACCGAGGCGGGGAGAGCGGGATCGTGCATACGTCCATGCATGCAATATATCGCGGGAGATCCCGGTAGGGCTTGGTCCCGGTGAAGATGACGCGATCCGAGAGCCTGAGTTCGCTTGCCAGCTGCCGGAGTTCCGTTATATAATCCGTAAAGAGCGACCCGCCGACCACGAGGAGGCAGGTCTTTTCCCGGTGGCGTATCAGGTCCGGGAGCGCCCGTATCATCTCATCTATCGCGTACCATCGCTCGACACTCCCGGCGAACCCGATCACAAATGCGTCATCGTCGACCCCGAGCTCCGCACGAGTACTGTTTCCATTCATAGGTATGAAGAGATCGGTGTCGACGCCGTTCGTGATCAGGCCGGCGGAAAACCCGTAGGAACGGAGTTTGTCGACAAGGGAAGGCGAGACGGTTGTGATGCTGGTGCTGCGGGTGAGGTTCCTGCGGATGACCGCCCACACCCCGCTCCTGATCACCTGCTGCAAGAACCGGTTTCTGGCGTATGCCGCAGCAGAATCGGGGAACCAGTCCTTGAGATCGAAGATGACAGGGACATCATATTTTTTGGCCGCGTGGATGACCGCAGTCCCGGCAAGCACATGGGCGGCAACAACCACCTCAATCCGGTTCTCCTGGATTATTTTCCTGAAGATGTGAAAATGGTAGGGGGCGTTGAGCGTATAGTGGAGCAGCGGGCTTTTGAACGGGAGCAGGGTCGCTTCTTCAACCTGAAGGCGGGTAGGCCGGCTCTCCCCCCGGCTTACGTGGAAATGGGCAACGTGAACCTCATGGTGCCGCGCAAGCTCCTCGAAGATATAGTGGTGCCGCGAAGGAACGGGGTGGTGAAGGTAATCTTGGGTGGAGACAAGAAGGATCTTCATGGGTCACGCATGCCGGTACGGTTCAGAGTAGTATGACCTGCAACCAGTGTCTCAGTCATCGTTCAGAATGGCCATCGGCAAAGATAGCGGGGAGTTCGCGGATACGGGCAGGCGCCCCGATCGCAAGCATGTGCGCCGGGACATCCCGTGTCACGATCGCACCTGCAGCGACCAGCGCCCTCTCACCGATGCAGATACCGGGGAGGATGGTCGCATGCGCACCGATTGCCGCTTTGTTTCGGATCACCGGGCCCTTGAGCCCACCGGCTCCGGAGGGAGGGTACCGGTCATTGGTCAGCACCGCGTTCGGGCCGATAAAGACATGGTTCCCGATGGTCGTATGGGTGGGGATATAGACCATGCTCTGCACGTTGACATCACTCCCGATGGTCGTATTTCCCTCAACAATGGTTGCCGAACCGATCGAGACCCGGTCCCCGATCAGGGTCTTTTCCCGGATCAGGACGTTGTGCCCGGACCGGAACCGGTCCCCGATGACCACATCGCAGTACAGGATGGTGCCCGAGCGGAGTATCGCATCTCTCCCGATAACCGTGCCGGTAAACCCGGTCCTGCCGATATTTTCCCGGGAGGGAAAACCCAGCATTACCGGTTCAAAAACCTGAAGGCCCCTGCCGGTCTTGTTTTTGCCGTATTCGATCATTCTACCGTCACGCTCTTTGCAAGGTTTCTTGGTTTGTCGACATCTCTCCCAAGGGCAACTGCGGTACGGTACGCGAGCAGCTGGAGAACGACAAGGCTCGTTAGAATCTGGGCAAACGGATGCGTCTCCGGCAGTGGTATGAATATATCCACGATGTCGGGAAGTTCCGTGTCCCCTTGGCAGCCCAATGCAATGACCGGTGCCCCCCGTGCCTTGACCTCCTTGATATTGGAAATCATCACACCGTAGGTCTCCCCGGGCAGGCAGATGGCAATGACCGGGGTTTCGGCTGAGAGCAGGGCAAACGGGCCGTGTTTTAATTCGCCGGCTGCGTAGCCTTCGGCATGGATGTAGGAGATCTCCTTCATCTTGAGGGCACCCTCAAGTGAAACGGCATAGAACGGGCCGCGGCCAATGTAAAAGATGCTTGCTGCACCGCTGCACCGGGCCACTGCATCCGAGAGATCCATGAGGAGTATCTCTTCGATGGCGGTATGTGCTTGCCGGAGAACGTCCCTGTATTTTTCCCCGGCGATCACATCGGTAATATACATGAGGATAGCAAGCTGCGCTATAAACGATTTGGTCGCCGCAACGCTGATCTCAGGGCCGGCCCGCATGAACAGCGTGGCATCCGCGATCCGGCTCACCGAGCTCCCCAGCACGTTTGTCACCGCAAGCGTCCGGCATTTGTGTGACCGTGCCTGCCGGAGTGCCGCAAGGGTGTCAGCAGTTTCGCCGGACTGCGTGATGCCGATGACGAGGCCGTCAACCGGTGGCGGGAAATATTTGAATTCCGATGCAAATTCCAGCCGCGCAGGGATCCCGCAGGACTCTTCGAGGAGGTATTTGAAGATCAGCCCGGCATGGTATGACGACCCGCACGCGACGATCGTCACCGATGCCGGGTCACGGGCGATTTCGGGGAGGGACGGAGTGGTATCCAGTGCCCGGAGGGTATTGAAGAATGCCTGCGGCTCTTCATAGATCTCCTTGAGCATGTAGTGGGCAAACCCGCCTTTTTTCACGTCCTCAAGGGACCAGTCGATCAGCTCAACCGGGCGGGTTACCGGTGTCGTGCCCTGGAAAATCCCGACAGCATTTTTTGTGAGAGAGGCAATGTCGCCATCTTCGAGAAAGACCGCCCGTTCCGTGTGTTCAAGGATCGGTGTCATATCGGAAGCGGCGAAGTATTCCCGGTCACCTATACCGAGCACGAGGGGGCTGCCGTTCCGTGCAGCGACGAGATGTTCATCACCGGCGGCGATCACTAGCAGCGCGTACGAACCCTTCAGAAAGGGGAGGGTGTTACGGACGGCAGCGAGCAGGTCGCGATCCCTTGCATACCGTTCTTCAACGAGATGAACGATGACCTCCGTATCCGTGTCCGAAGTAAACATGTGCCCCCGTGCCACCAGTTCTTTTCGTAATTCCGTAAAATTCTCGATGATACCATTGTGGACAAGTGCGATCCTTCTGGCGCAATCGGTGTGCGGGTGGGCGTTTACGTCATTCGGGACGCCATGCGTTGCCCACCGGGTATGCCCGATCCCGGTTTTGCCGTGCAACCGGATCGTGGAACCTGCGTACTCGGAGATCCTCCCTTGGTGCTTGGCAAGCTCGATGCCGTCCCCCAACGTAGCAACGCCGAACGAGTCGTACCCCCGGTACTCGAGTCTCCTTAGCCCCTCGAGGATCAGGGGTGCCGCCTCCCTCCTCCCGGTATAACCGACGATGCCGCACACCTCATATCACCAGGGAGCCGTCAGGGATGACACGAGAGATCAGATCGGTTGTCCCGTCTAGCGTCACATTGTTGCCGATGATGCAGTTCCGGAAGAGGGTAAAAGGACCGCTCTTCGTATTGTCCCCGATAATCGCACCGAACTCGGAACGGACGGGGTTCCCTTCGATCTCAACAATTCCTTTGGAGGTGCTCACTGATGTGTGGTCGGCGAGCCAACAGCGTTCACCGATGACGGAATCCACGACCCGCGAGTGCGAGCAGATCGTAGCATCATCCATCACCAGAGCGTTCCCGACAATGGTCAGCGGTTCGATGGTCACCCGCGAACCGATGCTGGTGTTGGGCAGGATGCAGCAGTTCGGACCGATGCGGCAGTCGTTCCCGATAATGACTGGCCCGGTGATCACCGTGTGGGGACCAATGGTTGTTCCCTTTCCGATCCTGACCGGGCCCTGCAGCGTCGCATGCCGGCTGGTCAGGCCCTCCTGTGCGGAAGGAAGGCCGGCAAGGAGACGGCGGTTCATCTTGAGAAGGTCCCATGGATATATCGCGTCCTGCCAGTCATCGGCGGTGACTGCCTTGATGCGCCTGCCGGACCCAAGCATGGCGGCGACTGCATCCGTGATATCGTTGCCCTCGATAAACGTGAAAAAATCCGTTTTCAGGGAATAGATCCCGGTACTCACCATGAAACTCGGGGCATGTTCCGGTTTTTCAACAATGCTCCGGACTTCCCCTTCGTCCAGAAGGACGACGCCGAAATTGGACGGGCTCGGGTGTTCTTTTACCAGAACGGCATCGGAGGTTCGGGCAATCCTCCCGATCGAGTGAGGATCGATATAGTTATCACCGGGCAGGAGCAGGAAGTCGCCCTTTATCTTTGGCTCTGCCTGGAGGAGGGCGTGTGCGGTACCCAGCTGTTTCTCTTGGGATACCACCTCGATCGGGAGATCGAGATGGTTCAGGAACCGGGTCACCTGCTCTTTCCGGTACCCGACAACGACAATGATCTCGCGGATGCCGTTTTTTGTGAGTGCATCGATTACGTACTCGATGATCGGGCGGTTTGCCACCGGGATCATCGCTTTGGGGCGGCTCCAGGTGAGGGGGCGGACACGTTTCCCCTCCCCGGCCGCAAGGATGACTGCCTGCAAACGTTTCACCTACCGTATTGTTGCATTTTCACCGTACCACCCTTCGATATAGGAATTGGGTGCAAACATTGCGTTGCTCCCGACCACTGAACCGACATTGATGGAGCAGTTGATGCCAAACCTGACATTGTCCCCGATGATGGCGCCGAATTTGGTGCGCCGGGTATCGGTCCCGCCAACTCTCACCGGGGCATGGTCGTGCCGGAGGTTTGCCACTTTCGTCCCGGCACCGAAGTTGCACCCGCTGCCGACGATCGAGTCCCCGATATAGTTAAAGTGGGGGATCTTTGTCCCGGCCATGATGATGGAATTTTTCAGTTCCGTGCAGTGGCCGATATGGCAGTTATCGCCAATGCTCGTCGCCCCCCTGAGGTACGCATGGGGACCGATCCGGCAGTTCTCGCCGATAATGCACGCCCCCTCAATGCAGGTCCCGGACTTTACGACCGTATCTTTCCCGATAACGACCGGCCCGGTCAGCATAACGCCCTGTTCCACGGTTCCATGGTTTTCCGGGGAGAGTGATGCCATGAGCGTGCCGTTGGCGTCGAGCAGGTCCCAGGGATTTCCCACGTCCATCCATGATGAAAGGCGGAGGGCCCGGAGCCGGTGCTCACCGATAAGGACGTTCAGGGCATCGGTCAGCTCAAGCTCTCCGCGGGACGAGAGCTGCACGCGGTCGACCAGATCGAAAATTTCAGGTGTCAACAGGTATGCCCCGGCATTGATCTGGTTGGACCTCGGGGAGGGGGACTTCTCTTCCAGTGCAGTGACAACGCCATCTTCTACCAGAACCACGCCATAATCCTCGGGGTGATCGGTCGTGCTCGTACACATGCAGGGGGGTGCCTGTCTGATGAGCCGTGCAATGTCGGCACTCTGGATGATCATGTCCCCGTTCATTACCAGGAACGGGCCGGAGACAAGGTCCCGTGCGGAACGTAGTGCATCGGCGGTACCCAGCTGCTGGCGCTGGGGGGCATAGGAGATATGCAGTCCCCACGGCGATCCGTCCCCGAAATGCCGGCGGACTTCACGCTCCCCGTATCCCACCACAAACACAAAATCGGTGATACCGGCATCATGTGCTGCACGGACGAGATGCTCCAGCATCGGGCGGTTGGCAAGGGGAAGCATCACTTTGGGCCGCCGTGCGGTGAGGGGACGCATCCGTTTTCCCTCGCCGGCTGCAAGCACGACGCATTCCATACGTACAGCTCGTATTACAACATTTAAGCAGTTTTCCCCTGCCGGACGAGTTTTTGTGCCCGTTCCAGCATCTCCTTGGCTTTTTTCAGCGTCATGCCTTCCGCGGTGATCCGGATCTTCGGCTCGGTCCCGCTCGCACGGATCAGGTACCACCCGTCCTTACCTGCCTTCCGGATCCCGTCGGTCGGGTTTTCTGCGCCGAGGCTGCTGACGATCTCCCGTGCCTTATCGGCCGGGATGGATTCACGGAGGATGTGGTACGACGGCATCGCGTCCAGCTCTTCTGCGACGTTGCACGAGCCGGCGATTTCGCAGAAGAGTGCTGCCGCGTACGGGCCATCCGGGCAGTAGGAGTGGTGCGGGAAGATCCAGGCACCGCTTGGCTCCCCCCCGAAATCTCCCCATCGCAGTAGTTCTTCGGATACAAAAGTGTCCCCGACCGGCGTGCGGCGGACTTCGGCAATATCCTCGACGATCATGGAGGCATCGGTGGTGGTCACCACCCGTCGTGCGCCGAGGTATTTTGCAAAGAGCATGAGAAGGTGGTCGCCATCGATGTACCTCCCGCGGTTGTCAAATGCCATCATCCGGTCCGCGTCACCGTCATGGACGATGGCACACATCGATCCGGTCTTTTGTACCATGTCCCCCACGTACCCGAGATATTTCTCCAGCGGCTCGGAGGGCCGGGCAAAGTGGCCGGCCGGGTCGCAGTTGATGGTGATCGTTCTCATTCCCGCCGCCGCCAGCAGGGACGGGGTCAGGACGGAGCCGGCGCCGTTCCCGCAGTCCACGACCGCTGAACAGCCGGACGGTATGGATACCGCGTCCAGTATCGCTTTTTTGTGAGGGGTGATCGCGTCGAACGGATGGCATGTACCCTGATGCTGCCAGTCAGCCCAGCACGGCGATGCCAGCAGGCGCTCGATCTCCGCCTGCTGGGGCGTGGTAAATGACGAGCCATCGGGGTTGAATAATTTCAGGCCGTTGTATTCCCCCGGGTTGTGGGACGCAGTGATCATGCAGCCGGCCTTTGCCTGCCGGGCCGCGTACGCGACAGAGGGGGTAGGCGCAAGACCGCAATCGTGGACGTTCCCGCCCGTACCGAGGATGCCAGCAGTCACAGTCCGGGCAAAGAGGGGGCTCGTGGTCCGGGTATCCATCCCGACCACAATCTCGTGGAAGTGCGCACCAAGCGTAGCACCGACCGCTAATGCGGTGGTGACCAGTGACTGGTCGAACCGCTGCCGGATCCCCGATGACCCAAAAAGCATGAAAGGTGGTTGGCTCTCTGCATACATAGAGTTTTAGCCCCTTTCGACGCCGGTGACGGAATCCATCCGTCGCAAAACCAATCAGGTCCCGTACGGGCACCAGTGGGACTGTTGCTGGATCCGTGCGATACCCGCGGTCGAGGGACCGATGCAGATGACCCGTTGCGCCGGTGTGAGAGAATCGATCAGGTCACCGGTCTCCGGCAGGATGATCCCCTCATTGTTGATGAGGATGAAATCCGCATCCTCCGGGCGTTCCACGATCCCGTTCCGGAGTTCTGCTGCAAGGGCAGGCAACCCCCCGGAACAGAAAACGCGGTGCCCCCGCAGCTCTGCGACCAGTTCGTTCTTACAGGGAGCGTGCGACGCGACCGGGCAGGAATGGAGCACCCGGGAGAGGCAGAAGAACCCGGCCGCGACATTGATCACTGCACATGCGGCGCTCCGGGTCGCCGGGGTGTCCAGCGGGGCACCGGACATAAAGGAGATCTTCGTGAGGGCACGGATCGGGTCATCCGTTACGAACTCCGCGGTGCGGCCGCCGAAGGTCGCGACCATGCAGGCGCCCCGCTCGTACTGGCAGTTTTTTGCATCCGGGTTGACATCGAGCCTGACCCCGCCCTCCTCGCATCCGCTGTGACGCATAATCTCCTCGAGCTTGTCGACTGAATCGACGACGATGTCTTTCATGGTCCGTCCCCCCGCTCCATCAAGATAACCCGTGCTGGTGAACCATCGAGCCCTTCAAGGCGCAGCGGCAGGGCAACGAGATCATAGTCCCCCTCGCTGACCGCGGAGAGGTCGAGGAGTTCGATGATGAGACACCCGTGGCCGAGCAGCTCCCGGTGCACGGAACCGTCGCAGACAAATGCCTCGATGGAGAACGAGTCGATCCCGACACAGAGGATGCCGCTCGCGCTGATGAAGCGGGCGGCATCGCCCGTGAGGTGCGGGTAATCCTTCTCGAACCGTTCGTTGCCGGAGGCGGTGGTCTTCAGGAGCAACCGTTTCGCGGTGCCGATCCTGCCCCTGAGATGTGCAGCGGTAATCCCGCTTCCCGCATCGCGAAGATCCAGCACCCGGCACCGCCCGATCAGGTGGTCGAGCGGGATGGTATCAATGGTCGGCCCGGTCTTCAGGTAATGGACCGGGGCATCGATATGCGTGCCCGAATGGCTGGTCATCTTCAGCTCGCTGATCAGGTACAACCCATGGTCCCGCTGCGCAAACTGCGGGGGCGTGTCCTTGGGATATGATATGGTCTTTCCCGAGAGCGGCCGGGAAATATCGATATATCTCATCAGTACTCCCACCCATGCTCTCCGATGAGCGGGACAAACTGGACGCCCCCATGGTGCTCTGTTACTATCGTCCCCTGCCGTTTCTCGAGAACGACCAGTTCCTGGACATCACGTCCCCCCACCGGTGCCACGAGCCTGCCGCCCTCCGCCAGCTGCACGATGAGCAGTGCAGGAATCTCCGGTGTCGCCGCTGTAATAATGATCCCGTCGTACGGTGAATTCTGCGGGCATCCCATCGTACCGTCCCCGACAACAACCGTCACGTTATCGTTATGCAGCACTGCGAGGTTGCGGCGGGCCAGATCGGCGACCGGTGCAAGCCGTTCGATCGTGGTCACCTGCCGCACCAGCATGCTCAGGATGGCTGCCTGGTATCCGCTCCCTGCCCCAATCTCGAGGACGCGGTCACCGGGTTCCGGATGCAGAAGTTCCGTCATCAGGGCGACAATATAGGGCTGGGAGATGGTCTGGCCATTCCCGATGGGAAGTGGGCAATCCTCGTACGCATCACGGTCATGGGGCGGGGGGATGAAGAGATGCCGGGGGACCTCCCGCATCGCCGCGAGCACCCGCAGGTCCCGCACCCCCCGTGCCTCGATCTGGCGCTCCACCATCCTCCGGCGCTCCTCTGCTCGCGGGTCGGGCATCATGAGATCTTTTCAGAACCCGGCTTTCTCTGCGGTATCGATGGACGCGTCGATCTGCTTCTGGAGGGATTCGGGGAGGCCGGTGATCTTGACATCGAGGAATCCCCGGATGATTGTTGCGGTCGCTTCGTCCTCGTCAAGCCCGCGGGACATCAGGTAATCGATCTCTTCCTGCGCCAGTTTGCCGACCGCCGCTTCGTGGGAGAGCTCGGTGCCGACAGCGACTCCGTCGATCTCCGGGATCGCGTAGATCCTGCCGGCCTTGAGGATGAGGCCTTTGCATTCGAGATGCCCGCGGGTATCCGTGGTCTTGCCCAAGATGTGGCCCCGGGAGATGACCGTGCCCCCCCGGGTGATCGCCCGCGTGATCAGCTCGGCGCTCGACCCTTTGCCCTCCAGTATGGCCCGGGAACCGAGGTCCATGTACGATGTGGCAGATGCAATTACGATGCTGCTGAAGCGGGCGACGGAATTTTCACCCTTCAGGGTCGCGGCGGGGTACATCTGGACTTTTTTTACCGGCTGCATACAGACATAATTCGACAAAAAGACGCCATTCTCCTCAACAACCGAGGCGCTCCGCGGGTAGACCTCGATATCTTCGGTCCAGTTATGGATCATCGTGAAGCTGATCTTTGCGTTCTTTTTGACGTAGAACTCGGAGATCCCGTAATGGGCACCACCCTTGCCCACGTGGAGCCCGCTCGTGCAACCGGAGATGATGTGGAGCTCCGCCCCTTCCTCCGCGATGATGATGTTATGGACGTGCTGGATCTGTTCGCGCCCCAGAAACAGGCATGCCTGGATGGGGAGGATGTTGTTGGAGCCCTTGTGGGCGATGATGACGTACCCCTTGGGGTCGTTCTGTGCTGCAACGTATTTTGTAATCTCGTCCTTGTCCGGGGAAACGACCTTCCACGAGTATTCCTTCAGCCAGTCATACTTTTCCATCGCCCGCTTGTAGGAGAGAACCTCGATCCCCTCATCGGTGCATTCCGCGTGGATGACGTCCTGGTTCACCTGCAGGAAGCTGCCGCACCGGTTCTTCATCTCCAGGTCAATACCGGACTGAACGAGACGATTCTGGTCAGCGCTGGAGAGGCCGGGCGGGATCAGTTCTGGCGACATTCGAGACACTCCTTGTACCCGCGCCGTTTGATGTCCTGCAGGATCTCGCGCGGGTTGCCGTGGCACTTGATCTGGCCGTCGCACATCACGTGCCCCCGGTCGGTTTCGAGGTAATCGAGGATGAACCCGGTGTGGGTGATCACAAGCCCGCTCTTCTGGCGCTTGATGATGTGCTTGTCTTTTTCCAGCAGGGAGCCGATGGCGGACCCGATGAGCGAGATATTCTCGAGGTCGACGCCGCTCTCCGGCTCGTCCAGCATGACGAAGTCCGGGTTCTGGATCATCAGCTGGAGCACCTCGCTGCGCTTGATCTCCCCCCCGGAGAAGCCCTTGTTGATGTCGCGTTCTAAAAAATGGTCCATGTGGACGGACTTTGCGAGCTCGGGAATATTCGCGCCTTTCTTTTTGGAGATGGCCGTGAGGAGCTTGCCGAGCTTCAGGCCGGAGATGGTGGGCGGACGCTGAAAGAGCATCCCAATTCCCCGTTTCGCCCGTTCATCGACATTCATTTTTGTCACGTCCTCCCCCTTGAACGTGATCGTGCCGTTGGTGACGACGTAGTTGGAGAACCCCATGATGGCCATGAGGAGCGTGGTCTTCCCGGAACCGTTGGGGCCGAGGAGGACATGCGTCTCTCCCTCTTCGATGTGAAGGTTGACGTCGTGCAGGACCTCTTTTTCACCAACATTCACATGCAGGTCTTCTATATGCAGCATAGAATAATCAGAGAGTGTATGTCGATTGCTGCATTAAACGCTTTTTACCGTACCATGGGGATCAGGCACGCAAAAGTGAGGTGTATTGTCGGGATCACCTAAGGAAGTTACGCCACAGGAAGGAGCGGCCCCGGACACCCGCTTACGATTTGTGGCACTGCAGGTCTGAGCCGAGATAATATCCTGCAGGACAGGAGATACACTGCCCGTTGACGCAGGCACTGTTACCTGAACAGTAAGAATTGCCGCACACCGGGTGGCATTGTAAGTCATCCTCGATCACATAGCCGGGGCTACACCCGCGACATTGACCATTGACGCAGACGCTGTTGTTGGTGCAGTAGCTATTGACACCACACGCCAAGTGGCATTGGTTATCGGGTCCGAAAATATACCCGGGGGGACATTCGGAAGGGTTGATCAAGTAGGCCTGCAGTTCCCGCGGATTGGAAAATCTCCACCCGGTGTAATACCGCGGGTTGCTGACGGCACAGTTACGGGAGTCATTGCAGACAAGGTATCCTCCCGTTGTCTCCATCGCGATCCACTCGCCGGGTGCCACTTCCGCCATGACCCAGGCATGGTCTGCCTGCTGGATGGTGGTGATATTCTGGCTGACATTGCCTACTTCGATCGTCGCGTTGATCCCCTGCGTCTCCACCATGTCCCAGACATCCTGCGACATCTGGGCACAGGCATACATGTCTGTGGTGGTATACGTGTGCGTCCGGTGATATTCCTCAACGATGTTCTTGATGGTCTGGATATTCTGGGCTTTCAGGCTTTCCGCGGGATTTGTTGGGGCAGGCGCTGCACTGGCAGGGTTTGATCCGGTTGAATACTGACCGGTGATGGAAGTGCTGGTGCAACCGGCAGTGAAAATAACGATGAGGCCAAGAAGTACTACTACTATAAAATGAAAAACAACATCGCGACCCTTTTCCGGAGATCCTCTTCCCATCGTACACCATTTTGATCCGCAATTATAACTATCTCGCGTTATGGGAGCCGGGCAGATCCTTCTCTTACCTGCTATCCCTAGCCCGGGTTCCGTGACTTTTTTAATATGTCCGGTAGGGGTACGAACAATTCAAAAAAGTTCATCAGGGTTTTTGTCGATATTTGCATACCGGAACAGACCGGGGAATCCAAACTCCCGATACCTCAGCCTTCTGGCAGGAAGAGATGACTGCATGCCCGACTTTCTCACGTTCATCTTTCTCCTGCCGGTTGGCATTCTCGTCTCCATACTGGGAAATTCCGCTGGTATCTCGGGTTCAAATTTCTGGATCCCCATCTACATCATCTGGCTCGGGATCGATCCGAAGACATCGTTCTGGCTTGCTCTCCTGACAATGTTCTTCGGGTTTGGTTCCGGGATACTCCGGCATATCAGACAGCGGACCGTCAACTGGCCCGTCGTCAAACAGTACTTGCAATTTGCGGTCCCGTCTGCCATCCTCGGGGCCCTTCTGGTGCCTTTTGCGCCGGTGAACCTCCTCCTTGTACTGTTTGGGAGTTTTGTCCTCATGTACGGGGCATTTTTGATCCACCGCTTTGCTTTTTCCTCCTGCGACAAAACACCGTATGAGGGAGAGAAAACGGACCAGATGTACCGGGCACCGGCAGCGTTGGGAGGATTTTTACAGGGACTGATCGCGACCGGCACAGGAAAAATTCTCATGCCATGTATCCTCAGGAACCGGAACATCCAGTCCCCGGCAGAAGCCATCGGTTCGACCGTTATCATCATCTTTGTTGTGAACCTGTTTGCCACCCTCTTCCGCCTTACCCCGGATTTTATTTCCGTTCTTGCCGGCCAGAAAACCATGCTCCTGAGCGTCATGATCTGGGTCATCCCGGGCGTGTTTATCGGTGGGCAGATCGGCCCGGTGGTGGCCAAAAAAATGTCGTACCGGGGAATCCGGCTATACGTCGGAGTGCTGCTCGTGATGGTCAGCCAGTTGATCTATCTGCGGGTCTTTTTCGGGTTTTAACAACTCCGGATAAGCTTCTGATGCAGAGCTGGCCTGTGGGCTGTGGGAAAATTTTCCTGAAGGTACCTTTATCGATTGCCAAGCGTGGATGTACCAGAACCCTATTGATCCCCCGCATGGCTCCGTGATTTATTAAAAAAGTCCGGCAACGTTCTTGACAATTTCAAAAAATTTCCGGCAAAGTTTGCGAGAATTTTAAAAAAAGTCCAACAAAATTTCCGGCAATTTTAAAAAAATCCGGGAAAGTTACCGGCTATCTCGAAAAAAGTCCGGGAACGTTATCGATCATTCCCAAAAATGATCCGCACGGGAATCGCAGATTTCTCATTCCATTCTCTCAATCGAACTCTTTATATCTCAAAAACAAGACAAAGAACGTTGGCGTATCCCTGTGAAGATTGGTGAAAAGAACCTTGGGATGATCGACCGGGCAATCCGGGTCATCATCGGTATCCTCCTGATTGTTGTCTTTGCTCTCAACATGGTCCCGCTCCCGTGGTCGTATCTGGTCCTGATTATTGGCGTGGTCGTACTTATCACGGGCATTGTGGGAACCTGTGTACTCTATTCCCTGATGGGGTGGAATACAGCAAAGAAGAAGTAACGTTCAGAACCTTAACCATCATTTTTATCATCGGTTCATCGTGCACTCTCAACCGGGCTTGTGGCCGGCTCACCCCGGTGCCGTGGGAAAAACGACTATAACCCGTCCGTTTGCGAAAATAACCGATTATAACGTGTTTTCTGACACCCCCCGTACAAACGGCCACCAAGGCCTTTCCTTGGCAGATCTCCCCTCAGATCGATCCAAACCCCATCCGGTTTAGGGTGCCTGCTGCAGGCCCGCTAAATTGGCCGATTTTTTTCCGATTAAAATGCCTAATTTTTGAAAATATTCGATTATATCGATATTTCCCGTCGG
>Ga0326727_10011585_pt1 | contig 20446 bp, 16 predicted proteins | sample MB2enrmetagenome_FD_207643 | JGI IMG/M metagenome (GOLD analysis project Ga0326727, IMG submission 207643) | Lab enriched peat soil microbial communities from McLean, Ithaca, NY, United States - MB29MY | ecosystem: Environmental > Terrestrial > Soil > Wetlands > Peat | place: USA: New York...
CCTGTCTCTGCGGTTCGACCCTGTCTACGAAAAGATCTCACGGCGCTTTATGGAAAATCCGGATCAGTTAGCGGACGCCTTCGCCCGGGCGTGGTTCAAGCTGACCCACCGCGACATGGGCCCGCGCGCACGCTATCTCGGCCCGGAAGTTCCGGCAGAAGAGCTCATCTGGCAAGACCCCATCCCTGCCGTCAATCACAAGCTGATCGATGCGCAGGACATCGCTTCCCTCAAGGGCAGGGTCCTGGCTTCCGGCCTGTCGGTGTCGGAGCTGGTTTCGACCGCCTGGGCGTCGGCGTCCACCTTCCGTGGCTCCGACAAGCGCGGCGGAGCCAATGGCGCCCGTATTCGTCTGGCGCCGCAGAAGGATTGGGAAGTCAACCAGCCTGCCCGGCTGGCTGGTGTGCTCAAGACCCTGGAGGGCATCCAGACCGCGTTCAACAGCGCGCAGTCCGGCGGCAAGAAGGTATCACTGGCCGACCTGATCGTTCTGGCCGGTTGTGCGGGCGTCGAGCAGGCTGCGAAGAATGCTGGTTTTGATGTGACGGTCCCCTTCACGCCGGGACGCATGGACGCCTCACAGGAGCAAACCGACGTGCAGTCATTCGCCGTGCTCGAACCGGCCGCGGACGGGTTCCGTAACTATCTGAAAGGCAAGTATACGGTAAGGGCAGAGGAGCTGCTCGTCGATCGCGCGCAGCTTCTGACGCTGACCGCGCCTGAGATGACGGTTCTCCTGGGCGGCATGCGCGTCCTGAACACCAACTTCGGAGGAACCCAGCACGGTGTCTTCACCAAGCGTCCGGGGGCGCTCACGAATGACTTCTTCGTGAACCTGCTCGACATGGGCACGACGTGGAAGGCAACCGCCGACGATAACGTATTCGAGGGTCGTGATCGCGAGACGGGCGCGCTCAGGTGGACCGGCACACGGGTGGACCTGATCTTCGGCTCGAACTCCCAGCTCAGGGCCCTGGCGGAAGTCTACGCATGTGCAGACTCCGAGGAGAAGTTCCTGCACGACTTTGTGGGAGTTTGGAGCAAAGTAATCAACCTTGACCGTTTCGACCTCTCAGTAGCATGAAAGTCCTCGATGGCTTCTGACAGGGCGGCGGGAAGAACGGTCAACCGACAACCGGTTCAGCGGGCGGCGATAAGCCGTACGCTGAACCGGAACGTTACCACCTTTCAACCGTAAATCCTCACCTTTCGCCATCATCTGATTCAACGGCTTGTAGGTGAACTGTTTATGATGTTTTTCTGCGGTCGGGAGATTTGCCCTGCGGTTAGCTTTCATATAAACCGCGGGGCAAAGACCCCGGCCGCTCCTGCCCTACACGTTATAATAGGTGAAGTTCAGCAGATCGGCCACAGTACGTCCGTCGTCATGAATATTGATAATATTGATCGCCCCGTACCCCTGGCCCATCCTGAATATCTTCCGCAGCCGCATGTCGAGGAGGGAAAAGATCATGATCCGTAGGATGCCCGCGTGGGCGACGATCCCGATGTTCTTTCCCTTGTGCTCGGCGATGATCTTCTTCAGTCCGCGCATGGCCCTCGCCCTGGCGGCCCGGAACGGCTCCCCTTCAGGCGGCGGATTAGCGCCCGGATCGGCGAGCCACGTCCGAAGCTCCTCCGGGTACCGTTCCATGATCTCATTGAAGCTCAGGCCCTCCCAGAGGCCGAAGTCGATCTCGTCGAAGGCAGGCGTCGGCTCTACATCGAGCCCCTGCGTCTCCGCGATGATCCGCCCGCTCTCTATGCTCCGCGACAGCGTCGAGGTGTAGAGCCGGTCGAGCTTGAAGGCCGAGAGGAAGGCCGCTGCCCCGCGCATCCGGCCGGCGCCTTTCTTCGACAGCGGTATGTCGATCCTGCCCTTGTAGACAGGCGTCGTATCGTCGTCGATCGTATTCCCGTGGCGTATAAGAAAGAGTCTGGTCATCTCAGTGGGTCTCCTTGCGAAAACCATAAGAGGGCAATAGAAAGAAAGAGCAGGTCCGCGATCTCCGCCGACGCCCCCGCCGTGTCCCCGGTCAGGCCGCCGAACTTCCTTTGGCAGAAGAAGACCCAGAGGATGCTGAAGGCGTACAGGCAGACGCAGGCAACGGGCAGCAGGCCCAGGCGCGCGGCTTGCGAAAAAGCGGGCCAGAAAAGCACGGCGGCGAGCGCCAGGGCCGCGAGAAGGACCCACGAAAGCGCGTACGAGCGGCCGTCCAAGCCGTCGATGAAGGTTCTGCCCAGCCCGTCCGGCCGCGCCGATTTGCCGTGGAAGAAAACTGGGGTGAAGGACCACCTCGAAAAGACGGCCATAAGGAAAAGGACGTACGCTGTCGCGCAGGCGCCGAGCCTGTCGAAGACAGCGGCGATAAAGACGTATTTGAGCAGCAGGGCCATCACTATGGCGGTCACGCCTATGGCCCCTGTCGCGCTGTCCTTCATCACCGCCAGCCGCTTGGCGCGGTCCGCGGCCGCCTCGCCGGTAGATTTGACGGCCAGGGCATCGAAGGTGTCGGCCAGGGCATCGAGGTGGAAGCCGCCGTTCACGAGGACAAGGGCAAGCAGCGCAAGGCCGCTCACAACCGGAGACGGGAAAATGCGGGCGAAAAGCAGGGTCGCGGCTGCGGCTATGGCCCCCTGGACGGCCCCGGCAACGGGGAAAAAAGCGGCAGAGCGGGCGACGTCTTTTTCCGTGACCGTCCCCCGGAGCGATACCGGTATCACGGTGAGGAACTGGATTGCCAGAAAAAGCCCCTTCACGCCGCCCCCCGCACGCCCAAACCCCTGTCCGTCACCGGGTGCGAAGCTCGCCGGAGACGAAGAAGCTCAAGGTGTTCTCGTTATCCACCCTCTTGTATTCGACGTTGTCGATCATTTTCTTAATGAGCCTTGCGGAGTCCCGCAGCGAGACGTCTCCCAAAAGCTCCCCGCCCGGGAGCACGGCGTCCGAGAGGAGGATGTTGATGGGAGCGCCCGAATCGACGATGACGATGGCGAGCTTGCCCCAGGCGTCGTGCTTGCACGCGATCTTCACCTCGCCGCCCTTTTCCCCGTAAGCCCTTGTCACGACTACTTGCAGGGCCTCCTTGAGGGCCGTGCCTATCTCTTCCCGCCTTTCCGGGCTGAAGCCTTCCTCCCTCTCGATGGTGGCGACGAAGTCCAGAAGCTCCGGGACGGCCGACGGTGTGGCCAGCCTGCTTATCTCGCCGATAACGCTTGACTTCAGGTGATCGTCGCCGTTGCTCTCGTTCATTTTTCCCTCCCTGGGTTTTTTCGACAGTGCTTAATATACGGCGATTGAAGACGGAAAACAAGCGTTGGGCTGCGTTCCGGCCCTGCGGCCCTTTTTGTGGGACAAGAGCGGGCTGTACTCAATTTGTGGGATTGGATATTAGGACATCGATTCGATTGTGAGAGTTTTTGCTATTCTTTCTTGAGGATGGCCCTTTGGATGGCGTGCAGGGTGCGCACGAGGGCCTGCTCGAAGCGGCTGGTGACATTGGTAAAGGCCGCCACTGCCGTGCGGAACCTCCCTTTGTCGTAAGTGATCCTCAGGATGCGGGAGCGCACGGTATAGTCTTCACCGGCCAGGTCGAAGCGCAAATCGACGGGCAGGTCGGGGACAAGCGGCAGCGCCGCGTCGTAGGTGAACCTCACGCCGCCCAGCGATACGTCGGCTATCCGGACCTTCGAGCCGGCCACCCAAAGGTCGAGGCGGGTCTGGTCGGTCGGCGCCACGCGGACGTATCTCCTCGCGCTGAAGGGGACCGGCTCGCCCTTCGACGCGACCGCGAAGGCCGGCGCCGGGTCGCCTGCCTCCGTCTTGTAGTCGTCGATGAGCCGTGCGAGGGTGACGGGGAAGCCGAGCCGTACGGTCTTCTCCCCCATCTGCGCCACGTAGGTCACCGTTATCTCCCCTTTGGCTGCCAAGGCGTCGATAGGCGGCGCGGTCTGGGCAAGGACGAGGGTTTCTCCATCCGCCTCGTAGACGATCGAGTCGAGGGAGACGGGATCCTCGTCGCCGCGGTCCCTTTCCACTACAATTGTCACCTTGCTGCCGGGCGTAAACGGTGCCATACTTCTATTTTCGGGCAAACCGTGGTCTGACTTAACACACGGCGAAGCGCCCCCTATACCCTGAACTTGTGGTAGTCTTTGTTTTTCTCGTAGAGAATCTTCAGGCCGCGCAGCGTGAGGAGCTCGTCCACCTCATCGAGGGAGTGGGATTCCCGGTAGATAAGGTTGGCGTTCCCACCGGTGGCTATGACGCGGGGGTTGGTGGCGACGGCCGCTTTCATCCTCTCCACGATGCCGTCCACCAGGCTGATGTATCCGTAGACGATCCCCGCCTGTATGGCGTTGATCGTATTCTTCGCGATGATCTCCTTCGGCTTTACGAGCTCGACCCTCGGCAGCTTCGATGCGCTTGAGAATAGGGCCTCCAGGGAGATCATGATGCCGGGGCTGATGACGCCGCCCACGTATTCGCCCCTGGGCGTCACGTAGTCGAAAGTAGTGGCCGTCCCGAAGTCGACTATGATGAGCGCCTTCCTGTATTTTTCATAGCCGGCTACCGCGTTGACGATCCGGTCCGCCCCGACCTCCTGGGGGTTCTCGTAGAGTATCGGCATGCCCGTCTTTATGCCGGGCTCGACGATGATCGGCTCGATGCCTACGTATTTGCAGCACATCATCTGGAAGGGGATGAGGAGCGGAGGGACCACGCACGAGATGATGGCGCTTCCCAGGTCGGCGAGCTTAAGCCCGCCGAACTCGAGGAGGCTCTCGAAGAGCATGGCGTACTCGTCAATGGTCCGGCCGAGCATTGTGTTGAGCCGCCAGTGGTTTATCAGCGCGTCCCCGCTGTATACCCCGAAGACGATGTTGGTGTTGCCGATATCGATTACAAGAAGGGGGGCTTCTTTCGGGCCGGACGGGACGTCCTGGCCTGCGGCGGCGCCGGCCTTTCTCTTCACTATGGGGCTAGATCGAGACATCGCCCGCAATCACCCTCGTCACCGTCCCGTTTTCGGAAAGCAGGAGCGCGCCGTCGGCGGCCAGCCCTTCCGATACGCCCCGGTATACCCTGTCTGTCTGCCTGATCTCCATGTACGTGCCCTGCACCTTCGCCCGCTCTTCCCAGATGCGGCAAATCTCGCCTACGCCTGCGCCCGATGCGATCTCGTAGTACCTTTCGAGGCCGTTCAATAGAATGCCACAAACGGCCGCCCTTTCAAAGCATTTTCTCGTCTCGATGAAAAGGGACGTCGCCGTGTCCGCGATCTCCGCATCCATCTCCTCCCGCCCCATGTTGACGTTGAGGCCGATGCCTACGACGACGAAGTGCACGGCAGGGCCTTTAGTCGAAAGCTCAATCAGTGTGCCGCACAGCTTCTTGCCGTCCCGGGTAAGCACGTCGTTCGGCCACTTGAGCCTCGGCTCGACGCCCGCCGACCGCACCGCGTCGAAGACGGCAAGGCAGGAGACGAAGGCGAGGGGGGAGACCTCGGTCGCAGGCAGGCGCGGCCGCAAAACGCATGACAGGTAGATGTTCTTGCCGTAAGGGGAGTGCCACCGCCTTTGCAGCCTGCCCCTCCCGCCGGTCTGCGTCTCGGCGATCACGCAGGTCCCCTCTGCGCAGCCTGCCGCAGCCAGGTCGAAGGCGAGCCTGTTCGTAGAGTCAACAGAGTCCCTGTAGACGATATTGCGCCCTATCGTCCTTGTCGCCAGGTGGCGCTCGATGTTGAAAGGATTGAGACGGTCCCCTTCGCTATTCATTCTCCACCCTGTCGTAGTGCGAGAAATACATGGTGAAGGAAGCCCTCCCCTGAGACAGGGAGCGGATGTCCGTCGAGTAGCCGAACATCTTGGTGAGGGGCGCGTCGGCCTGGACGACGGTCGTCTTGTCCTTGGCCGTTATGTTGGCGATCTGGCACTTCCGCGTGTGGAGGTCCGCGATGATCTCCCCCAGGAACTCGTTGGGCGTCGTCACCGTAAGGGACATGATGGGCACGAGGAGCACGGGGCCCGCCTCCTCGCAGGCCTTGCGGAAGCCCTCGTAGGCGGCCATTTTGAGCGTCAGCCGGGCAAATTCGGGGTTGTTGAAGGACGCCTTCCTGATATCTACGCGGATGTCCGTCATCGGGAAGCCCTTGATCGGGCCTATCTGGGCCGCCTCGCTCACGCCCTCCGCAAGGGCGGAGATGTAGGCGAACTCAGGCTCGGTCTCCGCGATGTGTGTCTTTATGGAGATGCCCTTGCCCCTCTTCGCGGGCGCGATCGCAAGGCTTGCCGCGCCCTTGTACGGCGTGCCGTTGATGACCTTCTCGAAGGCGTGCTCCACGGCCGCCTGGCGCTCCACCGTCTCCTTGTAAACAACCTGCGGCTTGCCCACGAGCAGGTCGATGCCGAACTCGTCCTTCATCCTCCGGACTATCACGTCGAGGTGGAGCTCCCCCATGCCGGAGACGATGGTCTGGTACGAGTCCTCGGCGGTCTGCACCTGGAAGGTCGGGTCCTCTTCGGCGATCCTTCCGAGCACCTGGGTCAGCTTCTCCTGGTCCGCGTTGCGCCTCGGCTCGACAGCGACGGAGATGACGGGCTGGTACATCCCGATGGGCTCAAGCACAATGGGGCGCGAGCGGACGAGGGTGTGGCCCGTCGATGTCTCCTTGAGGCCCACGATGCCGACTATCGCGCCTACCGGCGCCTCCTCGACCCTGTCCTTGTGGTTCGCGTGGATCTTGTAAATCCTCGATACCTTCTCTTTCTTGCCGAGGTTGACGTTGTACACCTCCTCGCCCACCTTAAGCCTGCCCGAATAGACCCTGATGTAGACTAGTTTGCGCCCTTCTTCCATGAGGACTTTGAAGGCGAGGGCGCATAGGTCCTCGTCAGGCCGCGGCTCCCTGCGCTCCACTTCGTTCGTCACCGGGTTGATGCCTTCGACCGGCGGGACGTCCAGGGGTGAAGGGAGGTAGTCTACGATGGCGTCCAAAAGCGGCTGGATCCCCTTGTTCCGCAAGGCCGACCCGCAGACGACGGGCACGCAGGCCAGGCCGATGGTCCCCTTCCTTATTACCTCGCGCATCAGGGCCGGCCCGATCTCTTTGTTTTCTACGTAGAGCTCCATGATGCGGTCATCAAGGAGCGAGAGCTTGTCGATCAGGCTTGCCCTTTGCGCGGTGGCTTCATGCACCGCGTTGTCCGGTATGTTGATCTCTCTGTAGCTTGCGCCGAGGCTCTCTTCGTCCCACACGACGGCCTTCATCGTGATGAGGTCCACGATGCCGTAAAAGCCGTCTTCCCTGCCGAGGGGTATCTGGAGAGGCAGGGGGTTCGTCCCCAGCTTTTCTACCATCATATCGAGGACCTGGAAAAAATCGGCCCCCAGCCTGTCGAGCTTGTTTATGAAGGCGATCCTCGGCACGCGGTACTTGTCCGCCTGGTGCCAGACCGTCTCCGACTGGGGCTCGACCCCCTCGACTGCCGAGAAGACCTCGACCATGCCGTCGAGGACGCGGAGCGACCGCTCGACCTCGATGGTGAAATCGACGTGGCCCGGCGTGTCGATGATCTGGATTTCGTGGTCGTTCCAGTAGCACGTCGTGACCGCAGAGGTGATCGTGATGCCCCGCTCCTGCTCCTGCGGCAGGTAGTCCATGGTGGCGGTGCCCTCGTGCACCTCGCCCATCTTGTAGGTCTTGCCCGTATAGTACAGGATGCGCTCGGTCACCGTCGTCTTGCCCGCGTCTATGTGCGCGGCAATGCCGATGTTCCTGGTCCTTGAGAGCCTTAGGGTTTCGCGCTTCACGGCTAAAATATGGACGATTACGCGGGGAAAGTCAACGGTCGAGCGGGTTGCGGCGGCGTGGGCCGTGCCATTTCCGTCCATAGCTTTGTCGTCGCGTTCGGCGCGAGTCCTCACTTGCCACCCGCCCGACCGCCTGGCGGTGCCCGCAAGCTCGGAGCGCGGGTTCCCGGCCTACCGTTTTATATGCTCCGGCTCGCACTCTCCGCGAGTTCGCGCTCTGAACGAAACTGACCTCGGCCGCTGCCGCCGCAATCGTATAAAGCGCATTTATGGGACGGCGGCAAAAACTGTCTTGGACCCCCTGTCCGTGGGCCTTTTACGAGGCGATAGTGAAGATGGGCGTTAGCGGTAACACCTACAAGTCAACAAGAAAAGAGATAATAAGACTTGGTGATTACAGGTTGAAAGTGAGGATAACGTTCTTGGTGAAAAAGATAATAACTCGCCCTTGGGCGAGTTGGATATACGAAAACCGGCGTTCTATGTCAAGCAAAAAGACCACAAGATGTGGCGAGGCTTTCTTAGGGGGCTGAGGAGCCAGCTACTTTCACGTCACAAACCAACTCACCGTGGTTAGTACATGCGTTTGTGATGGGTGCTCTTAACCCAACTCGCGACACCCGTTGCTTTCTCCTGGTCCCAGGCCTTTTTCCCCTTGTCTAACGGTTGCATGTCAACTACGTCGGTAGTATACACACTATATTTTTTTTGGTTTTTGCCTGGATAGTTGGGATTAAGCTCAATAACCGAAGCACCCATGCCGAGAGGGCCTCCATGTGCCGAACCATTAGCCATGTAGAAGAAGACCGTGCTACCGGGTTCCTTTAGCGCTTCGATTTTTTGCAGTATCTCGGCTTCGGTGAAAATGGTGGTCTCCAGGTTTGCCCTGTTCTTCTCTTCCAATTTGACCTGCTTCGACCCCTCATCGAACCATCCATCGTAGATTATCAAATCTGGGCGCTCATCAAGAGAAGCGTAGTCCTTCACCTGTACTTTCTTTGCTAATGCTTCAGAATCGTCGAAAACCCGGATATTCAATCCCGTTTCCTGGGTTGCGTTCTTCAGCACCACAGCCTTGAGAAGCTTCACCAAATAGGCGTCCATTTTTCCCTCGGCTACCAAATGCTTCTGCACTAGCTCTGGTATTGCCCGTGGTCCTGACAGCTTTGCTTCCTTCGCTTCCTCTTTCACTGAATTTTTACCCCAGAACATTTTTTGTACCTCCTTTGACCCTTGCGAAAAGCGCAAAAACGAACGGCGTGCTTCCCCTGTTCCCTATCTTGTAACTTAAGTGGCACTACACTCTTTGTCAAGCACTCTTTGTATTAAGAAGCATACGATTGTGGCGTTGTTCAGGGCTGACGATTGCCACGTGGAAGGTGGCATACGATGGAAAAGCGGTAGGTTGAAGGCAGGAGGAAGAACTTCTTACATGACCTGACATTATTCGATAGGCCGAATCCAACTCTTACAGTAGCGTATCACCATAAATACCGTACAGATTGTTTTTGCCGCCGCACACAGAGCAACACGCCGCCATCCGTTTGGCGGCGGGCAAAGGCATGCAAGCAAGTGCGAGAGGGGCCGGGAGGTTTTCGATGGAATTCGCGTTGCTTTTCGATGGCGCCCGACGAAACTATACTTTGACAGTATGTTGAGGAGGCGCGCCGAGAAAACGACGCGAAGGCCGCGGAAGGATCACGGCCCCAATGCTAATCCTGTATGCAGGATTTGACTTTCCCCCCTACCGGAAATATAATACTAGAGCGCTTTTTGTGCTAAAGGGGGTTGGGAGGAACATGGAGAGAAGGGTGCACGATTACGGAGGAAGCAGTGATTATATAGCATCGAAGCCCTTGATGGAGATCGTCAACGTGGCCATCATACTGGGCAAGCCCCTGGTCATAAAGGGCGAGCCGGGCACGGGCAAGACGCTTCTCGCCCACAGCATCTCAAGGGCCCTCGGCAAGGAGCTGGTCATCTGGAACATCAAATCGACGACGAAGGCGAAGGACGGCCTCTACGTCTACGATACCGTCCAGCGGCTGAACGACGCGCGCTTCAAGGACAAGGACGTCTCGGACATCAGGCAGTACATCAAGCTCGGCAGGCTCGGCCAGGCGTTCACGTCGCAGAAGCAGGTGGTGCTCCTCATCGACGAGATCGACAAGGCCGACATCGAATTCCCTAACGACCTCCTGAACGAGCTTGACGAGATGTCGTTCCACATCAACGAGCTCGACGAAGAGGTGAAGGCGAAGCAGAGGCCCATCGTGGTCATCACGAGCAACTCGGAAAAAGAGCTGCCCGACGCATTCCTGCGCCGCTGCGTCTTCTGCTACATCGAGTTCCCGGATGAGGAGATGATGGAGCGGATCGTGCGGGTCCACTACCCCGACATCCAGGAAAGGCTCATGCGGGAGGCGATCAAGAAGTTCTACCTGATAAGGCAGGTTGACGGCCTGCGCAAAAAGCCCTCCACGAGCGAGCTTCTCGACTGGATCAAGGCCCTCGCGGTCGGGGGCATCGACATCTCCGTTATCGCATCGGAGGTGCCCTTCCTCGGCACGCTTATAAAAAGCGAGCAGGACACGGACAGGGTCGCAAGGATGGGGCACGGCCCCTTCGGTATAAGGAGACGATAGGGTCGGTCGCATGTTCATCGATTTCTTCTATCTCCTGCGCAAGAAAGGCGTGCCCGTCTCCGTGACGGAGTGGATCGCCTTCACGGAGGCGCTCTACGGCGGCTTCATGGAGTCGAGCCTGAACCACCTCTATTACGTCGGCAGGGCGTTCCTCGTCAAGAGCGAAGCGTATTACGACATGTACGACCTCGCCTTCAGGGAGTATTTCGGCGACATAGCCACCGAGCCTCTTGAGCTTGAGAAGGTCCTGGAATGGCTCGAAAACCCGATCAATAAGCTGCCCAGGCTCAGCTTCGAAGAGATGGAAGAGCTGAAGAAAAAACTTGAGGAGTTGAAGCAGAAGTACGACATCGAAGAGATGATGCGCATGTTCAGGGAGCGGCTGAAGGAGCAGACGGAGCGCCACGACGGGGGCAGCAAGTGGATAGGCACGGGCGGCAAGTCTCCCTTCGGCGCATACGGCTACTATCCCGGCGGCATCCGGGTGGGCGGCGAAGGCTGGATGAGCTCAGCGGTGAAGGTCGCGGAAGAGAGGCGCTTCAAGAATTACCGCAACGACATTATCCTCGACGTGCGGCAGACGAAGGTGGCCCTGAAGAAGCTCAGGGAGCTTAAGCGGGACGGCCTCGTCGAGGAGCTCGACATAGACCAGACCATCGACAAGACGGCAAAGGAAGGGGGGGAGATCGAGCTTGTCTTCGCCCGCTCCAGGGAGAACAGCATCCGCCTGTTGCTGCTCATGGACACGGGCGGCTCCATGTCCCCTTACGCGGACCTTTGCAACAGGCTCTTCTCGGCGGCCACCCAGGTAGAGCATTTCAAGGACTTCCAGCACTTCTTCTTCCACAACTGCATCTACCAGGACGTCTGGACGGACATATGGAACGCGAAGGCTGTCCCCACGGAAAAGCTCTTTTCCAATTTCCACAGGGGCTACAAGGTGGTCATCGTGGGGGACGCGCGGATGGCCTACTCCGAGCTGATGGACAGGGACGGCTGCATCGACTACTATTCCTCGAACGACATCCCCGGCATAGAATGGCTCAGGCGGATAAGGGACAACTACCCGTACTCCGTCTGGCTCAACCCCACCCCGAAGCAGTACTGGCGGCACGCCACGGTGGACGCCATCGCCCACATGTTCCCGATGTATGAGCTGACGCTGGACGGTCTTAAAGACGCTATAAAGGGGCTGTCACGCAAGGTAAAACCCGCCGCCTGAGGACCTTCACACCATCATCGCCGCTGCGAACAGAATGAGCGCCGCCAGGACCGTCAGACAGCCTATCGTGATGCCGAGGGTCTTGCCCTGGAAGAGGCCGGCAACCCAGCGCCTCATCTCGTCTGCCATGACATTGGCCGTCCCGCCGTATAGTTTTAAGTCCCTCTGATACTTCTTCGAGTCTTCAGGCAGGATCGGGTAGACCTTGCCGTCTTCCCCCTGCTCGTAGCCGAGCACCTGGACGGGTGCGTTTGCGGCCCTCTCGTAAACGATGACAGCGCCGCAAAGGCCGAAGAGCAGCACAAGGAAGGCGATGGTGTTGAGTAGCCCGCGCTTCTTTTCCGCGATCACAGGGAAATCGTATAACAGCGGCCGATCGCGGGTCAAGGGGAGATGGGGAAAGAGGAGAGGCGGCGGGATGAAAAAAATTCCGGCGGGGCGAAAAAATTGTCTTGACAAGTTCTGCGATATCATATAATGTTATACAAGATATATTACAGGCTTTTACGGATTCACCGAGCCGTCTAGCGGACAGGTCCGGCCAAGGAAAGCGCATGGGCAAGCTCAGTCTCTATTTCTCCGTCATGGTTCTTGCTATGGTAAGCCCCAATTGCAGGATCGCAAAGAGGATCAGACTCCTCTGCCAGCGCCGCATCAGCAGCTACTTCCGGGCAACCGGCCACTGAACAGTCATTGGGGCTCAGACGCAGCCGCCCCGCTATACTATGACGAAGCGGCGTATGTAGTCCACGATCTCCGCCGGATCATCCATACACTGAAATATATTCAGGTCCTCCTTCGAGATCATGTCCCGTCCCAGCATTTGGTTGCGGAAAAAAGCTATCAAGTCTTTCCAGTAATCGCTCCCCATCAGGATGATGGGGAAGGGCTTCATCTTCTTCGTCTGGATCAGCGTTATGGCCTCGAACATCTCGTCCGCCGTGCCGAACCCGCCGGGGAGCACTATGTAAGCTATGGCGTACTTCAGGAACATCACTTTCCGGACGAAGAAGTACCTGAAGCTCAGGGGGACGTTGATGTATGCGTTCGGCTTTTGCTCCAAGGGCAGCTCTATATTGATGCCCACCGATTTTACGCCTGCATCGGAGGCGCCTTTATTGACTGCTTCCATCACACCCGGCCCGCCGCCCGTGATGAGGTTGAAGTCGGCCTTGCCGAGTGCAAGCGCCAGTTGATAGGCCTTCGTGTAGAGCTCATCCCCTGCTTTCGCGCGGGCGCTGCCGAATACCGTGACTCCGCGCTTGATCTCCGAAAGCTTTTCGAAGCCCTCCACGAACTCGGCGAGTATATGGAAAAGGCGCCACGAGTCGGTGAGGGTCATGTCGTTTATGACGTATTGTTTTTCCATGTCTCCTCTTTTTCCGTTGAGATTTTTCGCTTCTCACATATAATATGGATGTCCGGCGCTCGAAGTCAAAGAAAACTTCCGGGCGAAGCCAGTCGCGCCCGGACGCAATAAGGGGTGAGGGGGGAGGCTCCGCGAGCAAAGCTCGTGGAGGGGGCGCTGAGCCCCAATAATAGCATGTCGTAAGGTGTGCCGAAGCTCCAAAGATGACAGTCTGATGCAAGAAACACCAGAACGAAAGAGCGAGTAAAAGAGCCTTTACGGTGGGAGTGGAATAGAAGGGGGGAAGATATTATCCCCGTAGCAACCTACGGGAATCAACAAGTCGAGAGGATAGATGAACAGGGAGATCTTCAGGGAATACGATATCAGGGGCGTGGTCGGCAGGGACCTCGACGACGACGTGGTGCTCGACATAGGGAGGGGCGTCGCCGCCTACATGCGCGAGAGGGGCGCGACGAAGGCGTCCCTGGGCAGGGATTGCAGGCTCAGCTCGGACGGCTTCGGTCGCCTAATCGCCGAAGGAATGGCGAAGGGCGGCCTGTCGGTCACCGACCTCGGCGTCGTGCCGACCCCCCTCTTCTATTTCTCGCTCTTCACGCTCGACGTCGAGGGCGGCGTCATGGTGACGGGCAGCCACAACCCGCCCGATTACAACGGCTTCAAGGTAGCCTTCGGCAAGACCACCCTGTTCGGCGCTGAAGTGCAGGAGATCGCGGACATCCTAGAGGCGCGCCGCTTCACCTCCGGCCGCGGCGCGCTCTCCGTCTATCCGCGCATCAAGGAAGACTACTATGCGTTCTTGAGGGGCAACATCTCGATAGACCGGCCCCTGCGCACGGTCGTCGATGCGGGCAACGGCACGGGAGGCGTCGTAGCCCTGCCGATCATGGCGGAGATGGGCGTCGAGGTGGTCCCCCTCTATTGCGAGATGGACGGCCGTTTTCCCAACCATTTTCCTGACCCCACGGTAGAGACGAACCTGGAGCAACTGAGGCAAACGGTACTCGCAACGAAGGCCGACCTCGGCATAGGATACGACGGGGACGCGGACAGGATAGGCGTCATCGACAACGAGGGCAATGTCATCCGGGGCGACTACCTGATGCTGATATGCGCAAGGGAGATCGTCGCGCGACACAAAGGGGCCGCCTTCGTCTCGGAAGTCAAGTGCTCGAAGAACCTTTTCGAAGACATAGAGAAGCGCGGCGGGCGGGCGATCATGTGGAAGGCCGGCCACTCGCTCATCAAGCAGAAGATGAAGGAGACGGGCGCGCTTTTCGGCGGTGAGATGAGCGGCCACATGTTCTTTGCGGACAGGTTCTTCGGGTTCGACGACGCGATTTACGCATCCCTCAGGCTGCTGGAGATCCTCGCGCGGGACAAAAGGCCGCTCTCGGCGTTCCTCACGGACCTGCCGCCCATGTGGTCCACCCCGGAGATCAGGGTTGACTGCCGGGAGCAGATTAAGTTCAGCGTGGTGCGGAAGATCACGGAATATTACAGGGAGAGGTTCGACATCGTCGATACGGACGGCGTGAGGGTGATCCTGCCGGACGGGTGGGGCCTGGTCCGGGCCTCCAACACGCAGCCCATCCTCGTGCTCCGGTTCGAGGCGGAAAGCCCCGATGCCCTCAACCGCATAGAAGGCATGGTGCGGGCGGACCTCGCCCGTTTCCTCCAGTTGTGAAAGTAAGCCGCGTAACGTTCTACCCCGCGGTTATCTTTTGTGTAGACCGCGGGGCAAAGGTCCCGGCCCCACGCCCCAGGGCAAACGCATTTGAACTTTAGCATGTAGCAAGGAGCGAGACACGCTCCCTTCACACGCTAGGCTACGCTCCCGATCAGCGTAAGGCTTCGCTTCGCTTGCTGCGAGACGTAGAGAAAGAGGGGGTACGGGCGCTCGCAGCACCGCCTTTTTTCAAAAGGCGGACGCTTCAGGCTCCGCCAACGCTGATTAACGGTCGCTCCGCAATGCGTGTTTCAGGGACGTGTCTCGTCTCCTTCAGGGGAGGGGGATTTTCCAAATGCGTTTGCCCTGCCCACGCCCCATTTTTGTTTGACGGCCGTTTGAAAAAGCATTATTATAATGGCCGCATCGTTAACGGCCGGCTCTTTTGTGCGGCTTAAAGGGGGAATCGACCATGCCGAACGTGGTTGCCGTCGGGCTCCAATGGGGCGACGAGGGCAAGGGAAAGATAATCGACGTCTTGAGCGAGAGCGCCGACGTGGTCGTCCGTTACCAGGGCGGCGCAAACGCCGGCCACACGATCGTCGTGGGCGACGAGAAGATAGTGCTCCACCTGATGCCTTCGGGTATCCTGCGCAAGAACGTCTCGTGCGTGATAGGAAACGGCGTAGTCCTCGACCCCGCCGTGCTCTCCGAAGAGATCGCCGATCTGAAGGCGCGGGGCTATATGAAAGACGACGGAAGGCTCCTCGTAAGCGGCCGGGCGCACCTCATCATGCCTTACCACAAGAGGCTCGACGTGCTGAGGGAGGGCCACAAGAAACAGAAGATAGGCACGACCGGAAGGGGCATAGGTCCGGCCTACGAGGACAGGGCCGCCCGCACGGGCATACGGGTCATCGACCTCCTGGACAAGAAGGGCTTCAGGGAAAAAGTCCGGGAGAACCTGAAGCTCAAGAACTTCCTCATACAGCGGTACTACAAGGACGAGCCGCTTAAGGTGCGCGACGTGGTCAAGGAGTATGGCGCTTACCGGGACCTGCTCAAAAAGCACGCGGGCGATAACGTCCAGTTCCTCCAAAAATGCATGGAGGAGGGCATGTCGGTGCTGTTCGAGGGCGCCCAGGGCGCCCACCTCGACGTAGACCACGGGACCTACCCCTTCGTCACGTCGTCCAATACGCTGGCAGGCAACGTCTCCTGCGGGGCGGGCGTTGCGCCGGGCGCGATAGACTACGTGCTGGGGGTTTGCAAGGCCTATACGACGCGCGTCGGCGAAGGCCCCTTTCCCACGGAGCTTACCGGTCCCGAGGGCCTGCTGATGAGGGAAAGGGGCGGGGAGTTCGGGGCGACGACGGGCAGGCCGAGGCGCTGCGGATGGTTCGACGCGGTAATCGTCAGGCGCTCGGTGCTCATCAACGGCGTGAAGGCGATAGCCCTCATGAAGCTCGACGTCCTCGACGGGTTCGACACCATCAACGTCTGCGTAAAGTACAGGATAGGCAAGAGGGTCTATGCCGATCCACCCCTGGGGATGAAGGACCTGGCCGCCTGCGAGCCCGTCTACGAGCGCATGGACGGATGGAGGGCGCCGGTCCGCGAAGCCGCTTCTTTCGGGGAGATGCCGGAGAACGCCGAGCGGTACATAAAGCGGCTCGAAGAGCTGATAGGGGTGCCGGTCGCCATGGTATCGACAGGCCCCAGCAGAGACAGCCTCCTGATGCTGCACCACCCTTTCCAGGACCGCTCCTGAGCACCTGAGCATCCCCTCGCATCGGCGCGCCGGTTCTTTTCCTGCCTGACAAACCGGTCCGGAACCATTAAATTACATGTGTTCGGGCCGGCAAACGGCAGGCTCGCTCCCAATGGCCTGCGTGCGGACACAAAGTGGGGGTATATGCAAGAGCTGCACGAGACCAACAGACTGCTGAAGCTCTTTACCGTACAGTCTACGAAGAAGGAGTACCTCGACGCCGTCGTGGGCCTGCTCCGGGAATGGACGGGCTGCGAGGCGGCCGGCATCAGGGTCCTCGACAGGGAAGGCAACATCCCCTACGAGTCGTACGCGGGCTTCAGCCGGGCGTTCCTGGAGTCGGAAAGCCCCCTTTCCGTGCACAGGGACGCGTGCATCTGCATCCGGGTAGTTGCAGGCAGGCCCGGTGCGCACGGCAGCCCCCACGTCACCGCCGGCGGGGGCTTCCATTGCGGTGACATGGCGGAGATGGAAGAGGGGCTCCCTCCGGACGCGGTGGAGAAGTTCAGGGGTAGGTGCACGGCCGAGGGGTACGCGAGCGTCGCGGTCATGCCCATTGCCTACCGGGACCGCGTCGTGGGCGCCATCCACCTGGCTGACCGTGCAAAGGCGAAGATACCGAAAGAGACGATCGATTTTATCGAATCGGTGCATCCCCTGATCGGCGAGGCCATCCACAGGTTCAGCCTCGAAGAGGAAAGGGAGCGCTTGCAGCAGCAGCTCTTACAGTCGCAGAAGATGGAGGCCCTCGGCACTGCGGCGGGGGGCATCGCGCACGACTTCAATAATATCCTCGCGGCTATCATCGGCTTCACGGAATCCGTCCGGGGGCGGGCGGAGAAGGGCAGCCGCGACGAGCGAATCCTCGGACGCGTCATAGAGGCCGGTCTGCGCGGGCGGGAGCTCGTCAAGCAGATGCTCACCTTCGCCCGGAAAACCGCATACGAAAAGAAACCCTTGCGGCTCTCCGGCGTCATCCGGGAGACGACGGCGCTCGTAAGGGCGTCGATGCCGGCTACGGTCGGCATCACCATAAAGGTGGAGAGCGAATCGGGCCTGGTAATCGGCGATCCCAACCAGATCCAGCAGGTGCTGATGAACCTCTGCACGAACGGGGCCGACGCCATGCGGGAGAAGGGGGGCGTCCTCGAAGTGGGCCTCTCCGACTACAGCGTCTCGACGGCCGGCGAAGACATCTACGGCATAAGACCGGGTCTTTACATGAAATTGTGGGTGCGCGACACGGGGGAAGGCATGGCGCCGGAGGTCATCAGCCGCATATTCGACCCATTCTTCACTACGAAAAAGGCCGGACAAGGGACGGGCCTCGGCCTCGCGGTGGTCCACGGTATCGTGAAGCAGCACGGCGGCTATATAGCAGCCGAGAGCGAGCCGGGCAAGGGGAGCCTCTTCACCGTCTATCTGCCGATGGCGACTGGCTTACTACCTTCCCGGGAAGCGGTCTCAGGGGACGACTGTCCGGGCGGCAGCGGGCGGATACTCTTCGTTGACGACGAGGAAGCGCAGACGGAGATGGGCAAGGAGATTCTGGAAGAGCTCGGCTACCGGGTAAAAACCTGCCGCAGCCCGGGGGAGGCCCTGGACCTCGTAAAGGCAGGCGCCGGTGGTTTCGACCTCATCATAACGGACCAGACCATGCCGCTGATGACGGGCATGGATATGGCGAAAAAAATCCTCGACCTCGCGGCGGACATCCCGATCATCCTTTGTACGGGCTTTTCCCACCTCGTCGATGCGGGCCAGGCGAGGGCGGCCGGGATCAGGGCGTTCGTCATGAAGCCGCTGACGAAAAATGAGATAGCGAGGACGATCAGACAAGTATTAGACAAGTAAGCGGGGCGTGGGGGCCGCGCATCTTTGCCCCGCGGCATCGTGAAGAAGGCAACGACGCGGAATCTAAGCTTTTTTCTCCTTCCTTTGCCGTTCGAGCGCGGCCTCGACGGCCTTTATTACTCCGTTTTCGTCCACCACCTCTAATTGAGGAACGTCCGGAATACGTACATGCGGCTTGTTCTCGGGCTTCAGAAGGAGGCGGACCTTTGCAGCTTCCAATAACGGTGCATCCTCATGGGTATCGCCCATACCGAGGACGATATTATATTTATTTGCCAGCTCCGCTGCAATTCTCCTCTTTACTTCTGAAAGACCGGGGTTCATGATGACATGGTTTACCCAGGAACCCGCCTGCTCTCCCACTTGAAGGCCATAAACCTCGGTGAGCTTAAACTCTTTCCTGTATTCGTCGAGCAGCAACCGGGGCGTGTTGCTTACGAGCACTATCTTGATCTTGTTCTTAAGAAGTATCCGGAAAAGCGCGGGTGTGAACGCGAATATGGCCTTGTCATTTTTTGCGAATGTCGCAGCTAACGCCAGCGTATCCGTAACCTTTCGCCCTGCGAGGCCTTCTGCATAGATCACGCCTACATCAAAGACAGCCTGACTGTAAGTTATTTTTCCGGCCAGGTAATTCGACACCAGCTCTCTTTGGCGATCGGCTGCTTCGTGATCGAATCTTCCGCTCTCGTCCAGAAAATTTGTCCAATCCACTATTTCATAGCCCCGGCGGAGTGTGCCGTCCCAATCCAACACTGCCGCTGTCTGCTTCATAGGAGCCTCCATGATAGGCATTATTCCTTTCTACACCAGGGGATACAGGATGTCTACATCTTTTTTTGAGAGACTGTTCCTGTTAACAAGCTCAATCGTGATTGCTCCACCGTGCGTCCTTCGCTGACGGCCGAAAGGCTGCATCGGGAGAAAGGCCGCCCCGACCAGTTGCCTCATAAAGAATGTTACCGAAGCTGTCATTCGGCGCCTCATAATTGGATGTTACCGAGGCTAAGGCCCAGGACGATACGGCAGGTCTGTAGGAGTCGTTGACGCACATACTCTATTTATCGGCCTTTCAAAGATCCTTTGAAGTCTCCTTTCTATCGCCTTTCTGAGAAAGAAGGGATTGAGGCCCTTGAACCGGAAAGCAAGGCTTCTTTTTGTGGAGGGCGATACATGTGGTGATTCCATAATCCTCTGGTAGGGGGTTTTCGGCGAGTCATGGCGTTTGATGGTTTTCGAGCCGATCCGTTCCTTGGCGATAAGCTTTACCGATGGACAGAAGAAGTTGTGAAACAGGCGCCATTCAGTACGGTAGAGATCGTTGAGGAGATCGACCACGCCCGGATCGTCCAACCGTTCGTATCCTATCCACTGCCTGACATGGCTCCAGTTCTTCTGTTCGATATGGGCGTTGTCGTCTTTGTGGTAGGCCCTGCTCCTTGTGAATATCACCTTTCTTTCCGTAAAGTGTCTCAGGAGGTGATGATTCAAAAACTCCGAGCCGTTGTCGCAGTCGAACCCGAGAAGGGGGAAGGGCAGGGATTGCTCCATATCCTTGATCTGTTCTAAGACCCCTGTCTCCCCCTTGCCCCATACGGCCCTCTGCTCCGTCCATCCCGTGGCTATATCGACGAAGTCGATAGTATAGGCGAACAACCCCGAGAGGGATTCGCCGCAATGGGCGACCGTATCCGCTTCCAGGAAGCCTGGTCTTGATTCGTCCCACTGGTTCGTCTGTATCGGTATCTGCTTCCGCAGGAGAGTCCCCGGCTTGGTCGTCGATCTGCCCCGTTTCTTATAGCGGATTCGGATAGGCCGTAAAAGCCGGTCTATGGTGGCGGGGGATATGGTTCGTAAGGCCTTAACGACCTCCAGGGCAAGAGGTTCAAAGGCCCGGCCGTATCCGGGCAGCCAGAGTGGCAGGATGACCTTCAGGCGCTTGGAGCAGGGAAGATTGGCAGACAGCCAGATGCGCTTTAAGGGCTTGAGGATCTCTTCCTTGCGGTATTTCTGAGACCGCCCTCTGTGTTTCGCCTTTGGCTTTGCGAAGCGCTTGAATGTGCGAAGCACCCGTACGGCGTGCTTCCGGTGATACCCCAAGGT
>Ga0326727_10011587_pt1 | contig 20444 bp, 12 predicted proteins | sample MB2enrmetagenome_FD_207643 | JGI IMG/M metagenome (GOLD analysis project Ga0326727, IMG submission 207643) | Lab enriched peat soil microbial communities from McLean, Ithaca, NY, United States - MB29MY | ecosystem: Environmental > Terrestrial > Soil > Wetlands > Peat | place: USA: New York...
AACCCCGTACCGGCTGAATTGTGAGGATAAGAGCTGATGTCGAACCTTCGAGTCTGTGTCTTTTGCGGTTCAAGCCGCCAGTGCGATCCGGTCTATCTGGATACCGCTGAACGGTTGGGGCGGGAACTGGCGAAAAACGGCGTCACCATCGTCTATGGCGGAGGAGCGGTTGGGTCAATGGGTCGTCTTGCCGAAGGCGCGCTGGCCGAGGGTGGCGAAGTCATCGGCGTGATTCCTGCCTTTATGAATGAACTCGAGTGGGGACACAAGGGCATCACGGAATTGCGCGTGGTGCGGGACATGAGCGAGCGCAAGCGGGTCATGATCGAAGGGGCTGACGCGGTGGTCGCCTTGCCGGGCGGGTCAGGGACCTTCGATGAGCTTCTGGAGGCGATTACGCTCAAACGCCTTGCACTCTATCTTGGCCCCATCGTTCTTCTGGACACGCGGTCGTATTTCAAGGCTCTGCTTCTGGCGCTGGAGAAGTGCGTCAGCGAGCGATTCATGGACCCCCGCCACCAGTCGATGTGGACAGTGGCGAAAGAACCGGAAGACGTACTGCCGGCCATCCAGTCCGCCCCGCCCTGGGAAACCGAGAGTCTCAGCTTTGCCGCGATTTAATTGTTGGGAGGTACCCGGGAAACAAGCGGAGGGCTTTGTGGCAACTCGACGCCACGATGTCAAGCTCTATAACTACGGCTCTTGCGAAGTTAGGATGCCCGTCTCTTGGAGTGGCGATTCTTCTCGAGGTACTCTTCAAGATCTCGATCTGAAATCGTAAGATGGGGCTGGAGGGGGCACTCGGCAGTTTCGGTGAGGAGCTCTTTCTGCAGTCTCTGATAACAGATTGCAGCTCCATCCTGATAGGGGAAGTGTCTTTCCACGAAGGCCCGGTTTGAAATGGTCAGGATGAATTCCCGATCACCGGATTTCATAGCCACGACGCGATAGCAGTAGTCCCTGCCTTGCGACCGAAGTTGAAATCCAGTGTATTGGATATGCGCGGACACTCTCGCAGACACCTTCAAATTAGGGCGACTCTCGCCGACCGGGAGTCGCCCGGAAATCTACAGCTTAACTACGTTTTCAGCTTGCAAACCCTTGGGCCCCTTGGTAACTGAGAACTCCACGGAGTCCCCTTCGTTGAGCGATTTGAACCCGGTCGCCTGAATGGCAGAGTGATGAACAAAAACGTCATCCCCCGAAGCGCGTTGGATAAAACCATAACCCTTCGCGTTGTTAAACCACTTCACCTTGCCTTGTTCCCTGTCCATATGTTTCGTTGTTCCTTTAACTCTTTGGATTCTCTTGTTCTGCTCTCGCAACCAATCGCCAAAAGCAAAAAGGCCACAAAATCAATCATTCTGTGGCCACTTCACTTATCTGGTTGTAGGTCACAAAAACTGATCAAGGTAATTAACTATACACGTTTAGGGCCATTTTCGCCAGGAATTTTTTCCAAGGGCCAAATCCACCCACTGAACTGAGGGGGAACGTGACCGGCTACCGGCCAAGGATAGTGGTGTCATTTGCGCGACATGGGCGCTCCCAGGCGCAGTCATTCCCGCGAAAGCGAATCCACTCCGCAAGCCATTAGAAATGCGCCGACGACGGACTGGATTCCCGCTGGATGTTCACCCAGAGCAGAGCGAGATTCTTCGCGAAGTTTATCCTGAGCGGCAGAGCGAGATCCTTCGCTTCGCTCAGGATGACAGGCGAAGGGCGGGAATAACGTACATCAGGATGACAGGCGAAGGACGGGAATAACGTACATTTCGAAAAGGATCCCATTCCATAGGACACCACGACCCGGCCAAGATGTCATGCTGCAGTGAAATGACCCTTTGTGATAGAGTAAAAGGGTCTTTGATGGAATCTCAACCATGAGGTGATGATGCAGCAGCCAGAAACCGCGACCCAACCGGGCACTCTCTCCCGGAACGAAACCGTAGCGAAGGAGAAGAGTGGGATGCGTTCATCCAGCGGTCCCAAGGTGCTCCTGACCAGTATTTGCCGCCCCATCGGCCCGGCTCACGGCGATGCTCCAACCGTCGGTTACGAAGTGCTTCACCATCAGATCACGCGCGCTCAAGGTGTATTCAGTCCGCGTTCCGTTAATTTCACTTATGCTCTGAATTACATTGCGGCCAACCTGGATGCTCCAGCCGTAGTCCTCCAATACCCCTCCAAGCGAGAACTGATTCGGGAACTTCGGAAGAAACCGACGCATGTGGGTGTTTCGTTTAACCTGGTGACCTTTCACCGCATGAAGGAAGTGGTGGCCTTGGTGCACAAGCACGCACCGGAAGCTAAGATCGTTTTGGGCGGCTACGGAACGGTTTTGGATGATCGGACGCTTGCTCCTTACGGAGACTACTTCTGCCGGGGAGAGGGGGTTGCCTTTTTCCGTTCCCTGCTGGGTGAGCAACCGCGGCCGATGCCGTACGATCACCCCCTGGTGATCACCAATTTGCGGGTATTCTCAGTTCCCGCCGATCGTACGGGAATCATCTTTGCCGGCCTGGGTTGCCCGAACGGCTGCGATTTCTGCTCCACCTCGCACTTCTTCAAGCGCCGCCATATCCGCCTTCTCCCCACGGGTGACGACATCTTCCGGGTGATCGAGCGTTACCTTGAAATCGATCCCAAGATGAGCCTGGCGGTTATCGACGAGGACTTTCTGCTCGCGAGGGATCGCGCCACCCGATTGAGGGAGTTGACGCTGGCCCGTGGCACACCGCTCTCGATGTTCGCTTTCGCCTCGGTGAAAGCCTTGAGCCGGTTTACCCCCCGGGAGTTGCTCGAAACCGGCATCGATGGAGTCTGGGTGGGGTATGAAGGGAAACGCGCCGGCTACGCCAAGCAGCAAGGCAAGCCTGTGCAGGAATTGATCCCCGAGTTGCAGTCACACGGGATCACAGTGCTCTCCTCCATGATCGTGGGCTTTGATTATCAAACCCCGGAAATCATCCGGGAAGAACTCAACGAGTTCCTTACGTTAAGGCCGACATACGCCCAGTTCCTCATTTACGGCCCGACGCCCGGCACACCCTTCTATGAGCGCGTGGTAAAAGAGGGACGCCTGCACGCCTTCTATAGAGACAACCCGGAGGAACACTATCGGGCAAGTGACGGGTTCAAGTCCATGGTGATGCATCCGACCATGACTCCCGGTGAAATCGAGGCCTTGCAGACCGAGTGTTATGACACGGACTTCCGCCTGCTGGGTCCCAGCATCCTGCGATCGGTCGATGTCTGGTTCCAAGGCTGGAAGCAATATCACAACTCGGAATCAGCTTACCTGCGCGCTAAGGCTGAGCGCTGGGCTGAGGATATTCGCCGTGCGTACCCGCTCTTCCGAGTGGCCAAGGAGGCGGGACCGACCCCGCAACTGGCGGCCCGTCTCGAAGCGGAGATTGGAGAGTTGCTCGGGCCGCCGAGTATCGGCGAGCGCACCCTTTCGCTGATTGCCCCGCTGGCCGCCGCTTGGACGCGGTTCACTTTACACCATGACTACTTCCAACACCCCAAATTGCAACGCCGCGCCTATCGAACCGCCCCTTGGTCTCTCCGTCCGGGAGAGCTTGGGACACTGCGGATCAACATCGAGCGGGCGCTGCGAGGCACGCTCGTAAAGCTGGAAGGAGCCATGGACCACTCCAGCGCGCAACGCCTGGCCGCGGGAATTCTCTCCTACTTGCACGGCAACGACGCGCAGGTCCGAGTTGTCGTGGCGGAGGGAACACGCGCCAAACCGGAAGATCTGCGGCTTCTTGGAGAAGCCCTGTCCGCGCAGCGCCATCGAATTTCGATATCGGTTCCTTCCGCGCCGGAAATCTGGGCCTGCCTCAAGAAATGGCTCGATGTCCTTCCCGCAGCTTCCTGACCGGCCGCGCGGCGAGTTCCTCCGCCGAAATGCGGGGAATCATGCCGGCGCCAGCGGGCGCCCATACTTCAAGAGAAGCGCAGGTTGTGGGCTTCAGTTGTTGAAGGAGGGGCGGGCCCGGCGAGCTCTTGGTCAATCACCTCCACTTTGCCTGGCCGAAATCGGCCACCGCCGGTCGAATTCAGCCAAGCGCCCTTTATCATTTAGTCAATATAGACTTCGACCCATCCATTTAACTGTTTGTAAATGAATAAGATAACTTGCCTCACTCTATTCCAAAGGTTTGGCAACCCGTCTGCAGCCTGTGAGGCGGCGACCGGAATTCGATCTGACGGCCAGGTACGCCAGATCCCGTCCTGCAGTCACCGAAAGTTACCCGGACGTGGCGTAGTTAACCAACCGAATGGAGAAGGCATATGAACATTAAGTTACACCATTATGCTCTATGGATATTTACCGCCGCAGCACTGTTGATGCTGGTGGCGTGCAGCGGTGGAGGCGGGAGTTCTTCCCAAAACAACATACTGACCTCCAATGGCAACCTGAACCTGATGATCAGCGATGATTCAAGCGAAGACTGGGCGGTTGTCGGGGTGAAGGTGCTGGGCATTACACTCACGCCGCAGAACGGTGGAACGCCGGTCCAGGTGTATACGGCGCCCTCACCGGCGCCGATGATCAATCTGGTGCAACTTGACCAGCTCAGCGAACTCCTTGGCAACGTGCAGGTGCCGGCGGGGACCTACACGCGGGCAACGCTCACCATCAGCGGCAATTCAGGAGACGTGCTCCTGATGGCTTCGGCGGACCCCGAGGCGGGATTTGCGGTGCAGGCCGGGGCGACGGTCCCGTCAAGCCAAGTCCAGATTCAGGGAGCAGCGAGCGGCACCGTAACGGTGAAGGTGAATTTGTTGACGCCGCTGGTTGTGACGTCCGGGCAGAGCAATGCGCTGGATTTGGAGTTCGACTTGTCGCATCCGGCGTTCATCGTGGAGCACACGCCAGCGAGCGGGACGCCTTTCTGGGCGTTGAACTTCAAGGGCCCGCTGCGGCATCACCGGATCCCTGCGCTGGCAGCCGTGCTGCTGCGCCACCTCTATGGGACAGTGACTGGGGTGTCGACCGACAATACGACAGTCACAATCAGTAAAGATTTTCCGGTCGAGCCGCCCACGACGCCTGAGACCGCGATTACCACTTCGCAGAGTCTGAATATCCTGGCCGACAGCACCAACGGGACGATTTTCTATGATGTTGATGGGCAGACGTCCTCGGTCATCAAGGACTTTTCTTCAGTCAGTGGGAGCCTGTCGGGCAAGTACGTGCGGGTGGCGGCGCGTTACCAACCGGGTGGAACCCTGGTGGCGGTGCGGATGTGGGCCAGCAGCACGTTCAACAGCGTGTGGATAAGTCCCGAGGGCCACGTTCTACACGTGAACACGACCACAGACGTGCTTACAGTGCAGAACGAAGACGGCAAGCCAGTTCCGGTTAGCGTGGACGCAAACACCGAATTCTTTTTCAGGACTCCGGCAAACGCACTGGCGGATGCGACACCGATTGGAACCGGCACGGCGTTTCTGTCGAACATCGCACGAGGATTCAAGGTGCACGTGAGCGTGGTTGATCCGCTGGCCAGCACGCTAGTGGCCCAGACAGTGGATATCGAGGCAGCCAAGTATGATGGGAGCATCTCGTCGCCGACCGACACGGACTTCACCTACACGCGGAGCTTCAACACGGCGAGCGATGACTACACGGAAACGTTGCCGTATATTTCTGCGGACACACCGAACGGGACAGATGCCAGCGGGAACGCCATCGATGGCTTCAAGTGGTGGGACTTCACCTACCCGACGGTTGTGGACTCAGGGACGAATGCCATCAGCGATTTCGTGTCGGCTACAGACGGATCGGTGAGTTTCAGCGCCAGCATACCGGCGTTGAAACCATGGGGCTCGACCTGGGCCAGTTGGGGAGATACGGACAACCCCAGCGGCTGGCGGGCGCCGTGGACAGTTCTGGAGCCTACTCCGATGCCGTTGGCAACAGTGACGACAGCGTGGGGCTCCACTGCCACCGGAGGAACTATTGGGGTCGGAATACCCAAGGGGACGAACTCAGTCGTGGTCAACCTGAGCAGCACGTCAGGGTCGGCCACGCTGGTCTACCAAGTCGATAGGACCGGACAGATTCTTACGATTACACCACAGGACATCACCACCAGCCAGGGGCTCGCGAACATCTCCTCGGCGCTCTCGGTGACCGGTACACTGGTGAAGGTCTACGGGGTGCCGCAGACGGGTGGGACGGTCAAGGCTTACGTGTTGTTCTACTACACCGGCACTGTGCTGCCAGCCTCATAGCAGGTGCTGAACGGCAGTAGGGACCGCCCCGCTCCAGGTCTCCGGAGCGGGGCGGGTTCCACCAATTCCAGGGCAAATCTCGAACCAGCAATGACGAAGGCTCTTTCTTGAGGTGAGTATCCCCCGGCAAAGCCTGGCTGCGGTCCCGCACACCGGGACCGCCTTGGACTGCGGTGGCCTCGGCCACCGCCTTCCGGGGTCAAATTCCCTTCCCTCCCAAGGCGGCGTCAAGCCGCCGCACTCCAAGGCGCCGGAACCACGGCGCTGGGTTGCGCCATGATACTGCTCCGCGTCATCACGCCTCAAAGCACACTTCGTGAACAGTCAAACTTCTACTCCCTCCCCGCGAGAGCCGGGGGCTCCCTGGGGACTGGGGCGATGGCCGCAGGTAAGGAGAGGCAATCTCAAATCCACAATGAGATTCTGCGCTTCATTCAAGAATGTTCGATTCGAGCTTCAGCGGGCAGGGACTGAAAAGATTGGAGGATAAGGTCCGATCGCCGGCGAACATGAAACTTAGCCAGCAGGTTCGAAACGTGAAATTTGGCCGTTCGCTCGGAGATGTTCAACTTCGAGGCAATTTCCTTGTTTGAGAGGTTTTCAAGCAGGCAGTCCAGAACCTCTCGCTCTCGCCGGCTGACACCCGCAGGAGCCCCGGCGACCGACCGCTCACGGTGGCCGGAAATGATGGAGTCCACAAAGCCCGACAGCAACAGCCGGGGAACCCAAAACCCTCCCGCACTCACCACCTGAAGAGCTTCGGGCAGCCTTTCCTCCGCCTCTTTGAAGGTAACAATCCCTTTGGCGCCCATGCGAAGCAGTGGATAAGCATCAGTCTCACTGAAGCTCTCTGAAATCGCGACGATGTGCGATGCGGGAAATCGTTCCTGGATCAGTCCGACCAAAGAGACCGAGGGAGACACTGAATAGGCGTCAATCACATACAGCGAAGCCGGCGGAATGTCGATCTCCGATGCGCGGCCCGCCAACCAAGCCGTATCCAGCCTTTGCACCTGCACGTCAAACGCATTTGAAGAAAGCAACTTCTCGAATTGCATCAGCATGAGCGGGTGCGGCGATAAGAGGCAAACTGTTGCGCGGGACTTTGGCTTAGGCTTGGACATGGGAAGACATCTTGAAATTTTAATCTCAACTGCAGTGGGCTGCTTTCCTTTTCACCCGACTGCACGCCTTATTCCTCGAGGGCAAACCTCGTTGGCGCATTAAATGAGCGTACATGTTTTGAAGCGACCAGGCAATACCCATGTAAATCCGGTAATAGTGCAGTTTGCTGTAGCGGCGCTCTGTGAGCGCCGGAAGCCCCTAAGAATAAAGACAGCGGTCATAGACCGCCGCTACAATAAGATCAAACTGCACCACTACCGTAAATCCGGCGTTCACGCGCTTCGGGAAGGGCCCTGCGGCCCTTCCCCTGGCAGTCCTCTCGCCCCTCGGCTAACGCCCTGGGCCTGAGGGGTAAGCCGGCAAATCGGCCGGCCGGGGAGGCAGCTTGTGCGGGTGTTCCTGAATCCCTTTCAACACCACCTCAATGGCCTTTTCAAGTTGAGGATCATGGCCTTGCATGACCAGATCCGGCCGGTTATCAACCTCGATGTCCGGAGCAACACCGCGATTCTCGATCAGCCATTCGCTGTTCAACCCGTATAGTGAGAATTCAGGACGCGTGATGTACCCGCCATCGATCAGGGGCATGGGGCCGCGAATCCCACGCACGCCTCCCCAAGTACGCATTCCAATGAGCGGTCCCAGCTTGTATTTCTTGAAGAAGTAACTGAAGAAGTCCCCGTCCGAGGCGGCATATTCATTGGTAATACAGGCCATGGAACCATGGAAGACTATGTCCGGGACGGTCGTGCTTTCGAAGTTGCGGGCGGACTCCATCCCCCCAAGGACCCGGCGCAGGCGCTCAAAAATCAGTTGATCCACAAAGCCGCCGCCGTTGTAGCGCACGTCGATGATCAAGCCTTCCTTCCGAATCTGAGGGAAGAACTGCTTCACAAATGCGTTCAGGCCCTCGGCGTCCATATTGGGAATATAGATGTACCCCACACGCCCGCCGGTGGCCTCCTCCACCTTTTTGCGGTTCGTATTGATCATGTCAAGTTCGCGCAGGGAAAACTCGCTTCTGATCGGCTTCACCACCACTCTTCTTGCGCCTTCCTCGACCGGCTTGGAGTTCACCGTCAGGGTCACGTTCTCATTCACCGTGTTCACGAACAGCTCGTAGGGATTCTGCGGGACGCGCAGCGGCTTCCCGTTCACGGCCAGCAGGTAATCACCCTGTTTAACATCAACCCCAGGTTCAGTGAGCGGCGAGCGGAGCGCGGGAGCCCAATTCTCTCCCAAGTATATCTTCTTGAAGCGGTATAGGCCGTTCTCGCTGTCGGTTCCAAAGTCCGCCCCCAGCACGCCCACGTTGATGGGGTGCAAATTCGGCGCATCGCCGCCTCCCACGTAAGTATGCGAGTTGGAAAGCTCACCGATCATCTCGCCGAGGACATAGGTCAGGTCATATCGGTCCGCCACGTGAGGGAGCAACGGAGCATACCGCTCGCGTTCCTTTTCCCAGTCCACACCATTCATCGAGGCTTCAAAAAAGTAATCACGCTGCTGCCGCCACACTTCGTTAAAGATCTGATTCCACTCAGCTCGCGGATTGACTTCCATGCGCAGGGAAGCTACATTCAGCGCGCCTTCGCCGGGTTTGTAGGGCTCCTTCCCTGACGGTTTCGCGTCGATAATCCCATAGGCCTGTAACCCCGGGATGCTTTCCTCACCCCCGGCTGATGGCGCTCGGGGCGCCGAATAGAGAAGTTTCTTGCCGTCAAAAGAGAGCGCAAAGTTGGTCGCCGGCATGATGAGGACGCTGTCTTTCTGCTCCTTCATGTCGTAAGCGTGAATCGCCGGCGCTTCATCCGGCAACGGTCCGGAAAGACCGGTCACCGGCGTGACCGCATAATAGACAAAGCCATCCGAGGCATTCAGCGTGTGCAGGTTTTCCGGGGGAAGCGGCAACGCCACAACGCGGCCCTCGATGCCCGGCAAGTCAATCCGGAAATCCTTCGGGACCTCTCGGCCTCCCGCTTCCTCGCCCGCCCTCTTTTCCTCTCTCTTTTCCGTAGCAGGGCTCTCGGACTTCTTCACACCCGCCTCATCGCTCTTCGGAGCAAATGGGGAAGGCAGGTCAGAACGCAGCGTCGCCAGGTAGACGCGCGTCGCCTTGGGGTTCGCAAATTCAATATCGTAAACCCCCAGCACTTCGTTGAAATCCCGGTTGGAGAGAAAATACAGGTACTTGCCGCCCGGGTCAAACACAGGATTCCAACTGTCATTGAAGCTGTCGGTGACCGGGGTGATGGTCCTGCCGGCAAGCGAATAAAGATCAATCACGCGGTTCAGATTCTCAGTGGCTTGGGCGTAAACCACCCACTTGCTGTCCGGGGCCCAGTTATAGTCGGTCAGGTCAGCGTACTTGCCCTTGTCGATCTCGATCGGCTTCTTCTCCCCGATGTCCACATAAAAAAGCCGCAGATCCTTGTCGGCGTAAAGCAGTTTCTTGCTGTCCGGCGACCAGACAGCCGGCAACCTGAACATCTTGCCGTCGCTGGTGATGCGCGTTTCCTGGCCCATGCCGTCCTGCGGAATGATGTACAGCTCGTCTTCGCCGGTGCGGTCAGAGAAATAGGCGATCCACTTTCCGTCGGGTGACCATGCGGCGTATTTCTCGCGGATGCCGGGAGTCCCGGTCAAGTTTCGGATACTGCCCTCCTTGGCCGGCACGGTGAAGATGTCGCCGCGAGCGGTGAACACGGCGCGTTTTCCCTCAGGAGAGATGTCAAAGTCTGTAATCAACCCCCCGACCTCAGCCCAATGCTTCTGCGCCGGGGGACAGTCGCCGGGCAGGTCCACAGAAATTTTGCGGGCTTTTTCCGTCTTCAGGTCCAAGAGATAAAGATAGCCGCCCTTCTCGAAAACAATCGAGTCAGGCCCCAGGCTCGGCCAGTTGACGTCGTAATCCTTGAAGTGTGTGAGCTGCCGGGTCTCTTTCGTCTTCAGGCTGTAAGCGAAGAGATTCATGTGGTGCTCGGAACCGCGTTCGGACCCGAAATAGATCGTATCCCCGTGCCACATCGGATAGGTGTCCGTGCCCTCGTAATCCGTCACCCGTTCGTAGGTGTTGTTCTTCAAATCGTAAATGGCGATGTCCTGAGCCATGCCACCCGTGTAACGCTTCCAGGTGCGGAAGTTACGGAAAATACGGTTATAGGCGATCTTCGTGCCGTCCGGCGAAAAGGAGGTGAGCCCGCCTTTGTCAACCGCAAGCCGCTCGGGAAGACCGCCGTCGATTCCGACGCTGAAAAGCCGCCCGAACCAGGTGTTGTAGGTGTCGCGCCGTGAAAGGAAGAGAATGCGCTTGCTGTCCGGGAACCACGTGATCACCATATTGTTCGGACCCATGCGCTCCCCGACAGACTCAACATCAGGCAGGAACGTCAGTTGTTTCGGCTCGCCGCCTTCCGCGGGAACGACGTAGACATTGAAGTTGCCGTCGTATTGACCTGTGAAAGCGATCCACTTGCCGTCGGGTGAAAACTTCGGAAACAACTCCAGGCCGGGATGCGTGCTAATCCGCCGGGCCACCCCGCCGGAAACTGAGCCCAACCACAGGTCCCCGCCATAACTGAAAACAATCCTGTCCTTGTAAACGTCCGGAAAGCGCATCAGACGGCCTTCAGTTGTCTCCCCGGCAAAGCAAAGAGAAACAGAACTGAGTATACAGACCGCAAGCAGCCTCACAAATTTGTGCATTGTCCCTCCCCCAAAGACCTGGCGATGTGCGACGATTCCCGCCTGCGCAAAACAGAGAGGTAATTCTACACCCCTTCCCGGCAAGTGGAACGCAGGTTTCGGTCCGCGACAAGCAAGGGGGACCCGAAAGCCGGGATAAGTCCCACGGACGCCAAACCCGTTCCTCTTGTCTGTTGCCTCACGTGGTACAATTCCTGCTTTGGGCGACAAATCAGGGAAGGAACAACTATGAGATTCCTAATGAGCGTTGTTCTCTGCGCGACATTTTCCTGCACAGCCCTGGCGGCTGAGCAGGGCAAGGAAGACGGGCGGCTGGAATCGGCGACCTTTGTCGTAAATGAAGTCATGCAGACCCCCGAAAATGGCATCCCGAGGGATTTGCTCGACCGGGCCATCTGCGTGGGCATCATCCCTTCCGAACTCCGGTTGGCTTTTGGTTTCGGCGGCAACTATGGACGCGGCGCGCTGGTATGCCGCAAGGGCGGCAACGGACCCTGGGGAGCGCCGTCAATGTTCACCCTCTATGGAGGGAGCTTCGGGTTCCAAATCGGCGGCAAGGCAACCGACATCCTGTTCATCGTGATGAATACGGGTGGCGTGCGCAAGCTGCTGCAGAGCGGCGTCAAGCTGGGCGTGGACGCATCAGTAGCCGCGGGACCGGTGGGGCGTACAGCCGAGGGCGCGACGGACGTCCAAATTCACGCCGAGATTCTCAGTTATTCGCGTTCGCGCGGCCTCTTTGCCGGGGTGTCACTGGCTGGCTCGGCGATGAGACCGGACAACGAAGCCAACCAGCGTCTCTACGGACACGTCTATGAACCCAAGGCGATTCTGATCGACGGAGCCGCGGCGCCTCCCGCTGCGGCGGCGCGGCTGGACAACATCCTGACAAGGTATTCACCTCGCGGCGGGCACCCGTTCCCATAGGGATCGTAGTTGTTCCTCGAACTTGTTTCATGAGGAACGAACCTCCCGCCGAGGAGCCCCGGGATGGGCTGTCCTGAGCTTCTGCAGACGCCGCTATGGCACCAGGCCGGCCCGTTTCAGAGACCTCTTGCATTCGCTCCTTCAGAGGTGTATGAAGGGATTATGCGGACGGAAGGAGATATTGCTCCACCGGGCTCGCATAAGAAAGCACATGAAAGCACCGCTCTTGCGGCGCGAACTGCTGGCAGCGTTCCGCGGACGTTGCCACGGCAAAAAAAACAAAGTAGCAAGTGAGACGGGGGACCGGAGCCGGTTCCCCGTTCTCGTTTTGAACCACGATTTCCTGACCCCGGCCTGTGCTCCCCTGACAAACTAGCCTTCGACGCTGTCATCCCGAGCCCTTCGCGCAGTTTACCCTGAGCGGCAGAGCGAGATTCTTCGCTCCGCTCAGAATGACAGCGAACGGGCTCAGGATGACAGGCGAAGGGCTCAAGGCGATTCTCGTTTTCCTTTCTCATATCTCTCTGGAACCGGAATTTGGTATAGTCCACAGGCCATAAATCCGATCGAGGTGGGAGACGAAAGCATGTTGAGGCACGTCCAAATTATTCTCTTCACGGGGTTATTAGTCTGCGCTCTCTTCCTGTCCCGCAGCATGAAGAGCCAGACTTCCTTGCCGGGCTCCAACTGGCATGAGAATGCATTCTTCGGGATTCATTATGATCTGCACGCAACGGCTACGGACACCGAACTCGGCCGGGAATTGACCCCCGAGCACTTGCGTGAGCGGCTGCTCAGGACGCGGCCCGACTGGGTGCAGACCGACTGCAAGGGGCATCCCGGTTACACGAGCTGGCCCACCAAGGTTGGTTCCACCTCGCCCGGCGTGGTGAAGGATTCGTTGCGAATCTATCGCGACGTCACCCGGGAACTGGGGATCAAATTGGGCGTTCACTACTCAGGCGTCTGGGATGCGCGCGCCATCGAACTGCACCCCGAATGGGCTCGAATCAAGGCCGATGGCACGCGCGACAAAACCATGACTTGCCGCCTGCACGGGTATGACAAGCAGTTGATGATCCCCCAAATGCTGGAGATCATCGAGAAGTACGACGTCGATGGTTTCTGGGTCGATGGCGACAACTGGGCTGCGCGAGCTTGCTGGTGCGACCTTTGCAAGGCCGAGTTCACCAAGCGGACGGGGATCAAGGAGATTCCCACGAAGAAAGATCAGCCACACTGGGAAGAGTGGATGGCGTTTCACCGCGATCTCTTCGTCGAGCACGTGACGAGGTACACGAACGCCGTCCATGCCCGAAAGCCGGGCTGCCTGGTGGTGAGCAATTGGATGTATACGCTCCGCGAACCCGATGCCGTGAAGGCGCCCATCGACTACCTGAGCGGGGACTTTTCGCCGGCCTGGGGCGCGGATGTCGCCGCCATCGAAGGCCGTGTGATGGACAGCCGCGAAATGAGCTGGGACTTGATGGCCTGGGGCTTTGCTAACGCAGGCGTCGAGGGCTCGCCGTGGACCTTCAAACCGGCCCTGCACCTGGAACAGGAAGTCTCCGAGGTGGTGGCGCTCGGCGGCACAGTGATGGTCTATGAGACCCCGCAGCGCAGCGGCTGGCTCACCGGCTGGCATAACGAAATTATAGCGGAGGTCGGCGAATTCTGCCGCGCGCGCAAAGAACCCTGTTTCCACTCGAAGACCGTCCCGCAAGCGGCGGTGATCCAACTGCGGGAACATTACTACGCCGAGGATGGCGGCATGTTTAACTATTCCGATGCCTCCGGCGCCGTTAACCCCTTGCAGGGCGCGCTCCAGGCGCTGCTCGAGACACATCGCTCGGCCGACATCCTGACCGAAGACGCAGCACTGAAGCGGATGAATGAATACAAACTGGTTGTCGTGCCGGAAGAGACGCGGCTAAGCAATCCCATCCTCAACGCCATCGAGGAGTTCGCCCGGTCAGGAGGCTACGTGCTGATGAGCGGTGAGCACCTGTCACAGGATTATCCCGCCCTGGTTGGCGCTTCGCCGCGCGGAAAAGCCTTGGCGGAAGAGACTTGGCTGCCACTGGGCAAGCGCGCCGTCTCCGTCGGGAATGCGTGGCAACCGGTGACGCCGCAGGCGGGCACGGAAGTGCTGGCCTGCCGGTTGAAGCAGCAGGAGCCCGGCAAAGATGCAACGGACCAGGCCGTGGTCACCAAACGTGTGCTGGGCAAGGGAGCAATCATCGCCGTGCACGGGCCTGTTTTCCGCAATTATTTCCGGGAGCACTGCCCGGCTCTGAGGGAATGGATCGGCAATCTCGTGGAAGGCCTGGGCGTTCCCTGGGTCGCGGAGGTGGCGGGACCGCCTCACCTGGAAATGATCCTCCGCCAAAAGGATGGGAAACTGCTGGTCAACCTGATCAATCGCGGCTCAGGAGAAATGCTCTCCAAGAATCGGGTCCTCGTCGATGAACTGCCGCCGATTGAGAATGTGGTGGTCCAGGTGCGCAGGAAGCAGAGGCCCAAGTCGGTCACGGTCGTGCCCGCTGACCTGAAAATCCATTGGTCCTACAAAAACGGGCTGGCCGTCATCAAGGTGCCACAGGTCGGGATCCATCGCGTCCTGGTGGTCGAGTAAGGCGGTCTGAAGGCGCCACAAGCTGTTGTTGGTCTGGATTCTCTCTGCGAGAGTCCTGTGTTATCGCGCCTTCAGTTCGGTCCAGTACTGATCGTAGAGTTGCGCAACGGGCCCTACGTCACGCATGAACTCGCAATGGACGAGGGCCAGAGGATTGGGAAACACGGCGGGATTGCGAAGCAGCCAGGGTTCGATGTCTCTCTTGTCGTATCGGCTTGGAGTATTGAAACCGGAATCGTTCACAAAAAGCGCCGCCACATCGGGACGGTGGAAGTAGTTAATGAAGGCTTCCGCCAGATCCTTATGCGGAGCCTTGCGTGGGATGCAGGCGCAATCAACGGAAATCGTGCAGCCCTCCTTGGGAATAACGTACCGGATATTCGGCTCATCGCGCATCACGAACGTCATGTTGCCATTGAAAGCCTGGGCAATCCAGGCATCGCCGGCAGCGAGGTCCTCCTGAAAATTGGAGCTGTTATACCCTTTCACCAGAGGTTTCTGTCTCAAAAGCAGATCGCGCGCCTGCCGGATTTCATCGGGGTTAGTGGAATTGAGCGAATAACCAAGTTTCTTGAGAGCCATGCCGAAAACCTCGCGCGCGTCGTCAAGCAGAAGGATATGACCGGCGTAACGAGGATCGAACAAGACTGACCATCCCTCGACATTTTCCTTCACCAGGTCGGAGCGGTAGGCAAGCCCCGTTGTGCCCCAGGCGTAGGGCACCGAGTAGTCGTTGCGGGGATCGAACGGAAGCCCCAGGTACCGCGGTTCGATGTTGGCCCAGGCGTTGGGAAGCTTCGACTTGTCGATGGGAGCCAGCAATTCCTGGCGGATGAGAATCTCCACCATGTAATCGCTCGGGACCACAAGGTCATAGTTGACGTTGCCGCCCTGGAGTTTGGCCAGCAAGGCTTCATTCGAGTCATAGAGGTCGTAGTTGACCTTGCAGTGGAATTCGCGCTCAAACCCTTTGATCAGCCGCGGCGAGACGTACGACGACCAGGTGTAAACGTTCAGTTGCGGCAGGTCCTTGCCGGAGGGCCAGGTCCTGGCGATGATCGGGGCCAGCATGAGCAGGAAGATCGCCGCCGTGCTCAGCACAGCGGCTCGCACTTTCATGGCCCCGCGTTCGAGGCGTTGCGCAATGTAGACAAGGGGAATCGTCGCCGCCAGAATCACCGAGGAAATCGCATTAATCTCCGGGGTGACGCCGCGTTTCAGACGCGAGTAGATTTCCACCGGCAAGGTTGTGGAGCGGACTCCCGCGACAAAGGATGTGATCAGGTAATCATCAAAGGAAGTCGTGAAAACCAGCAGGGCGGCGGACAGGATAGCCGGCGCGGCGATGGGCAGTGTAACGCGGAAGAAGGTGGTCCATTCGTTCGCTCCCAGGTCCAGGGCAGCCTCTTCGATCGAGCGATCCATGCCCGCCAGACGAGCGCCCACCACAATGATCACGTAGGAGATGCAAAAGGTGATATGCGCGATGATGACCGTCAGCAGGCTCAACTCCATTCGAAGCAGGCTAAGGAAGACGACAATCGCCACGGCCATCACGATCTCGGGAATGACGAGGGGAAGGTAGACGATTCCGTCGAGCGCAGTCTTGGCGCGCCGGCGAACGTGTGGGAAGACCAGCGCCGCCATGGTCCCGAAAACCACGCAGGCCAGGGTGGCGGCGGTGGCAACCATCAGGCTATTCATCAGCGACTGTACGATTTGCTCATCGCGCCATAAGAGCGTGTACCATTCCCCGGTAAACCCCATCCAATGCGCTGAAAGGCGCGAGCGGTTGAACGAAAAGACAACCAGAACGAAGACCGGCGCATAGAGGAAGAGGTAAACCAGGGTGGTTGCCGAAGCAAGTCCAAGACCACGGCGACGCGGGTGGGGCATCAGAGGATCTCCCGCGTTGCGCGCTCGCCGCTGCGCACTCCGGCCCAGAGCAACAACAGGACCACCGCGGTCAGCAGGAAAGCCACAGCCGAGCCAAAGGGTTGGTTGCGGACGGCTGCGAACTGGTTCTGGATGAGGTTGCCCACCATGATGGTCCGCGCGCCGCCGAGCAGGTCCGGAGTGATGAAGGCTCCAATGGAGGCGATGAAGACCAACACCCCGCCCGCGCTTAAGCCGGGCAGAGAAATGGGCAGGGTGATCCTGAGGAAGGTTCGCCACCGGCTGGCGCCCAAATCCTGGGCGGCTTCGAGGAGAATGGGGTCGAGCTTTTGCAGCACGGCGTACAGAGGCAGAATCATAAAGGGAAGCTCGCCATACACCAGGCCGATAAAAACCGCGAACGGCGTGTAGAGCAGCCGCAGGGGCTCATGGATGAGGTGAAGTTCCATCAGCGCGGTATTCACAACGCCTTCCGTGCGCAGGATGACCATCCAGGCGTAAGTTCGTATCAGAAAGCTCGTCCAAAAAGGAATCACCACAAGCATCAGCAAAGCTGATTTCCATCGGCCGGAGACCTTCAAAGCCAGGGTATAGGCCACAGGATAACCGAGCAGCGCACAGAGCGCCGTGGTGAGCAGCGCCATCCAGAACGAACGCCAATAGACTTCAAGGTAGAGCGGCTGGAAAGCGCGCCAGTAGTTCGACAACCCCAGGGTCCATTCGATCGTGCCGTACGGCGAGCGCTGGGCAAAGCTGACGGCCAGAAGATAGGTGAGTGGGAGAATAAAGAAACCAACCAGCCACAGCAGGCTGCCTGAAAGGAGCGTCGTTGTACGCACAAGGGGGCGCTGGCGGAAATATCGCAGGAAACGTTCCATCCTGGAGACTACTGGCGGTTTGATTTGATCTGTCATTTTCCGCTAAGCGAGAATAACGGATGGTTGCAATTTATGTCAAACGTGTGTGAAGTGTGTGTGAAGTGCGATCCTCCCGGTTGGGTGTATTCTAGGAATGTAAAAGAAGGGGTTTAAGCCATTTCCGCTCCGATCCGAGAAACCCCGGGGTCCCGGCAGGGACGAATTCTTTCCGGAAGTGAGGAGGGTGTTTGCGCAGGGACCAAAACCCGCTCCCTCTGACCATGCATCCGCCGCTTCAGCTTGCAAGCTATGGCGGCGCGACCCGCCCCACTCGCAGAACCAAAGACTTCATTCCCCAAATCGTTCGGGACATTGCCCGGGCACGGCCGGCGCGAAGAAAGCAGCAGGGCTTGATGGCCTGCACGCTCCTCTTGGCCGCTTCATGCCTTTTTGCGGGCGGCGGCCCCGGAATTGGAAGCCAAGGGCGGCAGACGGCTGGAGGCGCGGCGACAGGGAGTTCCACCGGGCGGGAACAGGGCACTCCCTCGGACCTCCTGAAAAAGGGAAATGAATATGCACGACTCGGCAAGTGGAAAGAAGCCGAGGCAGCGTACCGCGGAGCGATCAGCTTGAATCCCAATTATGCGGAGGCCCACTACAGCTTGGGAAATGTCCACCTAGCTCAGCAGCATGTGGCCGACGCCATCCGGGAATACCGGGAAACCCTGCGGCTGAAGCCGGACTTTCCCGGAATCCATATGAACCTCGGCGCGGCAGAGGAATCAGAGGGGCGCCTTCGCGAGGCCATCGAAGAGTACCATGCCGAACTCCGCCTCCACCCCGCCAACGCGGACGCCCACATCAACCTGGCCAATGTTCTGGTCGCCAACCGGGAATTCACCGAAGCCACCGCCGAGTACCGCAAGGCGATTGAACTCAAGCCGCAGGATGGCGATACCCGCGTGGCGTTTGCGAGCTCTCTGCTCCAAGAGGGAGACGCTCCGGGCGCCGCCGCCGAATATCAGAAAGTCATCGAAATGACTCCTGCGAACGCCAGCGCCCATGCGGGACTCGCGGCCGCGCTTCTTCAGAGCGGTAAGTTCAATCAGGCCCTGGCGGAATTCCGGACCGCGGTCCGCTTGCGGCCTGACGACCCTGATCTCCACATGGCCTACGCGAACGCCCTGCGCTCCACGCCGGACCTGATTCACGCGATCCAGGAATACCGCCAGGCCCTCCAGTTGCGTCCGGGCCAGGCGGAGTACCGTTATTTGCTGGGGCTGGCATTGCGAGAGGCCGGCGACTACAGCGGCGCTATCACCGAGTTTCTCCGGGTGGTTCACCAGCAGCCACTGGACGCTAACGCCCACGTGGAGTTAGCCGCGTCCTACCTCTCCGTTGGAGATCATCCTGCGGCCGCGGCCGAATATCGCGAAGCCATTCGGCTGCGGCCGCAGGATCCCGTGCTCCACGAGAACCTCGGATTGGTGCTGCGGAAGACCGGTGACCTGCCTGACGCCATTCTCGAGCTTCAAAGGGCCGTCGATTTGGCTAAGAGCAACGCCGGCTACCATCGCAATCTCGGCGAGGCCTTTCAGTCGTCAGGGGACATCCCCGAGTTCATTCAGGAATACCGCGAGGAAGTTCGCCTGCGGCCCGACGATGCCGACGCTCATCTGCACCTGGCCAACGCGTATCAGGCGGCACGCGACTGGGAGAACGCGCTGAATGAATACCGCGTGTCCCTGGCGATGCGCCCGGACAGTCCGGAGTTCCACTACACGTATGCAATGGCGCTGAGGACTGCCGGGAATATGAAAGACGCGAAGGCGGAGTTGAACCGTGCGGTGGAGTTGCGAGCCGAATATCCAGAGGCCCTGGTAGCGCTCGGCGACATACTCTCGGGAGAAAAGAACTACGAACTGGCTGTCCCCACCTACCGTGACGCGCTCCGGCTAAGGCCGGATGATCCAACGCTGCACTCCAGGCTCGCCGCAGCCCTGCGTGAAAGAGGAGACCTGGACGGAGCGGCTGAGGAGAGCCGGGAAGCCGCGCGGCTTGATCCCAACTTCACCGAATACCAGCGCGATTTGGGCAACGTCCTCTACAACAAAGGGGATTATAGCGAAGCCGTGGCGGCCTACCGGACCGGCCTGGCGCGCCGCAACGATCCCGAGACCCAGGAAAACCTGGGGCTGGCGCTGGAACAGACAGCCGACTGGCCGGGCGCCGCCACCGCGTTCCGCGAAGCGCTCAAGCTGCGGCCCGGCTGGTCAGAAGCGCACCTTAACCTTTCAATCGCCCTAAGCCATCTGAACGACATGGCAGGCTCGGCTGCGGAAGCGCAAGCAGCGTTGGGCATCACGCCCAACCTTCCGGAAGCCCATTTTGTCCTCGGAAGCGCTTTGATGCGAACTGGAAAAGTGGACGATGCGCTAAGGGAATTTCAGGCAGCCCTTCGCGCCAAATCGGACTACGCTGAGGCGCGGCTGGCGCTCGCGGACGGGCTCCGGCAATCGGGTCATCTCGACGACGCCATCGGAAATTACCGCGATTACCTGCAACAGCGTCCACAGGACGCCCTGGCCCGCATCAGCCTCGCCAACAGCTTGCTGCGAACGCGCAACTTCGATGCGGCAATAAAAGAGTACAAGGAAGCGATCCGCCTCCAACCCGACGAGCCCGTTGCCCACTACAACTTGGCCGCTGCCCTCGAAGCCGCCGACAATGGCGATGGCGCCCGCCAGGAGTACGAGACCTATCTGCGGCTTTGGCCCACCGCGCCCGATGCAAGTGAAACCCGAAAGCACCTGCGAGAATTACGGGCGAAGAAATGATCGGCCGCAGTGAGTCGCGCCGTGCGGCCTCCGCGGTGAGAACGGATGCATCATCCTAAGATCAGCTTGGCGATCGTTTGGAGTTGCATGAAGGAAGTGCCTTCGTAGATTTTCCCGATCTTCGAGTCCCGCAGATACTTTTCAGCAGGATAGTCCCTTGTGAAGCCGTAGCCGCCGAAAACCTCCAGGCATTCGGAGGCGACCCGTTCA
>Ga0326727_10011588_pt1 | contig 20443 bp, 25 predicted proteins | sample MB2enrmetagenome_FD_207643 | JGI IMG/M metagenome (GOLD analysis project Ga0326727, IMG submission 207643) | Lab enriched peat soil microbial communities from McLean, Ithaca, NY, United States - MB29MY | ecosystem: Environmental > Terrestrial > Soil > Wetlands > Peat | place: USA: New York...
ACCTGTCGGCCGAGTTCGGGAAGGAGATCGGGCTGACTATGGAGGGCGAGGAGACGGAGCTGGACCGTTCGCTCATAGAGGCCCTGCACGACCCGCTCATACACATTATAAGGAATTCGGTGGATCACGGTGTCGAGACGCCGGAAGAGAGAGCGCGGAAAGGGAAGCAGAAAGAGGGAACCCTCTCCCTCAAGGCATATAACGAAGGCAACAACGTGATTATCGAGGTATTCGACGACGGGAAGGGCATCAATGTAGAAGAAGTCAAGAAAAAAGCCCGTGAAAAGGGGATACTGGGGGATGCCGAGCTGGCAACTCTACCGGCCCGCGAAGCCATGAACCTTGTTTTTGCGGCGGGGCTGAGCACTGCCAAGAAAGTGAGCAATATTTCGGGCAGGGGCGTGGGCATGGACGTGGTGAAGACCAACGTCGAAAAGATGAACGGCCAGGTCTCCGTCGATTCGGAGGAAGGCAAATGGACAAAGCTCACCATGCGGCTGCCCCTCACGCTTGCAATAATGAGGGCGCTGATCGTGGGGGTGCTCGACGATCTCTACGCCATCCCTTTGAGCACCGTCACGGAGCTCGTAAGGCTTGAAGAGGGTTTGATAAAGTCTATCGACAAAAAGGAAGTTCTTGTGCTGCGGGATAAAATTATTCCGGTCGTGGACCTGGCGAGGGTTTTTACCGGCGAGCCTCAGCCCGGCGAGGACAAGTATGTCGTCATCTGTAATATCGGGGAAAAGACGATCGGCATCAAGACGCACGCAGTCGAGGGGCAGGAAGAAGTGGTGATCAAGCCTCTCGGTGAGTTTCTGGGGAACGTTAAAGGGATAGGAGGAGCGACGATCAGGGGGGACGGGAAGGCCATTCTTATCCTTGATATGTCCGCCCTGGTCAATCATACTTCCTTCCAGAATGCGTACAGGAAGATCGCCTAGGCTGACTTAAGTTTTCCCGGCTTAGTCCGATATACACCCTTAGAGGAGGATGGAATATGAACGAGGGAAGGATCTTACAGTTGGTCACATTCAAAGTTGATAACGAGGAATTTGCGGTCGACATATTGAAGGTCCAGGAAATAAACAAGATGATCACTATTACCCGCATACCGAACGCCCCTCCCTTCGTCGAGGGTGTGATCAACCTGCGGGGCAAGATCATCCCGATAGTCGACCTTCGGAAGAGGTTGGGTTTTGAAGGGAAAAACTACGATAAATCCACAAGGATAATCGTCATCGAGTTGGACGGAATGGTGCTCGGTTTCATCGTGGACTCGGTCTCCGAGGTCCTGAGGATCTCCGACAGCACAGTGGAGCCGCCCCCTTCGCTCGTTGCCGGGGTCGAATCGGATTATATTGAGGGAGTAGGCAAGCTGGACAACAGGCTCCTTATACTCCTCGAATTGAAGAAGATTTTTTCAGCAAGCGACAGAAAGGAATTAGAGAAGGCCGCCAACAATTAGGCTGACGATGCGATGGATGCGAAAGACCCTTTTTCCCATGATTCAGTCAACACTATCCACGGCATCGGCAGGGAGTGGGCCCTTTCCTGCCGGCACGACCCGCCCCACATAAGACAGTACAAGAACCGTGAAAGAGAAAAAGGGCGACGGTTTCCTGACGCTGAGCAGCAACCTCCACCGGAAAGCAAAGAGGACCGCGCGGCTATCAAAATCAGAGACGGGACGGAAGGGTTCGAGATTACGATATGAAAAAATTGCCTACGCGGAAAAAACTTCCCACCTTATGTAGTTCACTCCCTTTATAATCTCTTACAGCTCCACGCATTGCCATCCACCCCTCCCGAAGCGACGTATGCAACATTCAACCGACCCAGCCGAGGGCGCCCCGGCATTCAACATGCTCTTTATGACGGTATGACACTTGCATTGAATGTCGTATGTTGAACGGCATCTTCAGCACCCAGAGTGGAAGATCGGCCAACGAGAGGGAGCTCGACGTTATCGCGAACAATCTCGCAAACGCCCTCACCGCAGGCTTTAAGGCAATCTCGCCCGCTTTCAACTCTACAGTGATCGGGGAGGCCTCCGGGTCGGACCAGGTCCCGGCAACCTATGTCAATATTCCTGACTGCTACACACAATTTTCTGACGCTCCCTTCGCCCAGACGGGCAACACCCTTGACCTGGCGATAGAAGGAAACGGCTTTTTCGCGGTATCCACGCCTGGCGGCACTATGTACACGAGAAACGGCCAGTTCGGCCTTAGTGTGGAAAAGAAGCTGGTCACGCAGAGCGGCGACCCGGTTATGGGCCAGAACGGGGGCGACATCACCCTTGACGGAATGAACGGCGGAAAGGACATCAGGATAGGGAAGGACGGCACTATTTACGTGGACAAGGTCCTCGTGGACAAGCTGAAGATTGTCGACTTCCAGAACAAACAGGACCTGAAGAACGCAGGGGCAAGCTTGTTTGTCAACGCGAATGAGAAGAACAGCGAAGTCCCGGCCGAGGGGTTCTCGGTGCAGCAGGGTGCGTATGAGACTTCCAACGTTGATGTCATGAGCGAGATGGTGCGCATGATCTCTGTCCTGAGGGCATATGAGTCGTATACAAAGGTTGACCAATCGGCATCCGATATGCTCAGCAAGCTGATAGAGTTGGGGAAATTTTAGGAGGCACGCATGTTAATGGCTTTATGGACCGCCGCGTCCGGCATGAATGTTCAGCAGACAAATCTCGACGTGATAGCGAACAACATCGCAAACGTCAATACGACCGCCTTCAAAGCCAGCAGGGCCAGCTTCCAGGACCTGATGTATCAGACCCTGCGTCTCATGGGCACCAAGACCGAACAGGGCAACCAGGTCCCCACGGGCATACAGATAGGCCACGGCGCCAGGCTGGCTGCGGTGCAAAAGCAGTTCGCCCAGGGGGATTACCAGCAGACGCAAAACCAGTTAGACCTGGCAATAGAGGGAAACGGGTTCTTGCAGATCCAGTTGCCTTCGGGTGAGATGGCATACACGAGGGCGGGCTCACTCCAAAGCGACTCGGAGGGGAGGATATGCACGACTGACGGGTACCTGCTCAACCCGAACATCACTATACCTCAAAACGCAACGGCTGTTACCATTGCAACCGACGGCACCGTTTCGGTCCAGGTACCGAACCAGACGGCGCTCCAGCAGATAGGCACCCTTACCCTATGGACGTTTCCCAACCTCGGGGGGTTGAACGCGATAGGCGGAAACCTTTACCAGCAGACTGATGCCAGCGGGGCCGGGGTATCGGGAACGCCGGGTCTGAACGGTTTTGGTACAATCGTTCAGGGATACGTCGAGCTGTCCAACGTCAACGTCATGACGGAGATGGTCAACTTAATCATAGGGCAGAGGGCATATGAGGCCAACTCGAAGGCAATCCAGGCGGCAGACCAGATGCTGCAGATGGCGAATAATGTCAGACAGGGGTAGAAGCGCAACGCTTTTTCTTTTGTGTCTCTTCGTCACGGCTATCCTGCCGTGCACCGTGTCGGCGACGACGCTGGAGTCGGAGGTGAGCAGGTTCGTGAAGCAGATGTACGCGGGCAGTGACATAGAGATTACCATCGCTTCTTTGCCGCACCAGGCGAAAGGGGAGGTGAGGGTGAAAACCCTGGGCTTCACCAAGGTGCCGGATGCAAATGGCGACGGGATTTGTCTGGCTGGAATAGAAGAAAAAACAGGGGCGGAGGCGAGCGTCTATGTGCCTTTCAGGGTGCTCGTAAAGAAAAAGCTTTACGTAGCGAAGCATCACCTCACGAAGGGCGACGCGATCCGCCTTGCGGACCTTGATGAGAAAGAGAGTTTTCTCAATGGCGTGGGGGCAAACTATCCCGCGTGCGTCGAGGAGATAGTGGGCAGGACGGCGAAAAAGGAGATACCGGCGGGCGAGATCGTGACGAGCCAACTTCTAGAGTACGCCATGGCGGTACGAAAGGGAGAAGCGGTCAGCATGCGGGCCGAGAACAACAGACTGGTCGTACAGGCGAAGGGCACGGCCCTTGAGAAAGGAAAAGTGGGAGACCTCGTGAGGATAAAGAGCCCGTCAGGGAAAGAGGTCGTCGGTAAGGTGACGGGAAACGACACAGTGGCGGTGGAATTTTGAGGAAAGAGATCACCGGAATACTTTTGCTCATATGCCCCTGCCTTCTGGCAGGCTGCATCTCCCTTGAGTCTTCCAAGATAGCCAACGAGCCCCTTACCATCTCCAAGGTTTACGAAACGCCGCCTAAAAAATCAACACCGCCGGAGCCGAAGAACGGAAGCGTCTGGCACGGCAGGCTTACCGACATATTCAGCGACCAGAGGGCGAAGAATGTGGGCGATATACTGACGGTCAACATCGCCGAGATATCTCAGGCCTCGGAAACCGCGTCAACAGCCACGACGCGGAAGTCGCAGACGGTTGCGGGCCTCGCCAACTTCTTCGGGCTTGAGAGCAATCCGAACGGGCCGTGGAAAAATTCCTCGACCCTGATAAACGCTAACGCTCCGAACAATGATTTCACGGGCACCGGCGCCACGACCCGCGCCGGGTCGCTCTCCGCCACCATGACCGCGAGGGTGATGGACGTGCTGCCTAACGGCAACCTTACCATCGAGGGCAAGCGTGAGATTTACGTAAACAACGAGAAAAGGGAAATACTGCTCCAGGGTATCGTGAGGCCAAGAGACATAGCCTTTAACAATACGATATCCTCCACGCAGATAGCCGATGCAAAGGTCATCTGTACAGGCATAGGCGTCGTGGCGGACTGGCAGAGGCCCGGGTGGGCAGCACGCCTGTTTAATTATATATGGCCCTTTTAGGCTCCGGGAGTCAGAACATGACCATGGGCGCAGGAAGAGAGCTACCTGAGGCGAGGGCAAAACGGGTCCGGATGGCACGCGTTACGCTTATCGCAGCCCTTCTGGCCGGCGCTCTGTCCGTCGGTCTTCCACACACATGCTTTTCGGCGAGAATAAAGGACATCGCCTATGTGAGCGGCGTCAGGCCGAATGTGCTTATCGGCTATGGGCTGGTGGTAGGGCTCAAGCGGACGGGCGACAAGGTGCAGACTATCTTTACCCCGCAGACGCTCGCGAACATGCTTGAAAAGATGGGGGTCATCGTGGATCCGACGCTGACGAAAATCAATAACGTCGCGGCGGTGATGGTGACCGCCGAGCTGCCCCCCTTTTCGAGAGTCGGCAACAGGATCGACGTGACCGTCTCGTCCATGGGGGATGCGTCGAGCCTGGAAGGCGGCGTGCTCGTGATGACACCGCTGCGGGGCGGGGACAACCAGACTTATGCAGTTGCCCAGGGCCCGATTACGGTGGGTGGGTTCGCGGCCAGCGGTCAGGCGGCGTCGGTTCAGAAGAACCATCCTACTGTGGGGAGGATCGCAAACGGGGCCATTGTGGAGCAGGAAATCGAGTACGAGGCCCTGAAAGGAGAGACCGTGGTGATCTCCCTCAAGCGATCTGATTTTACGAATGCGCGCAAGGTGGCGGAGCGTATCAATAACGTCTTCGAAGGATGCGCCGCTGCCCGGGACGGGGGAACAATCGCACTCTCGGTCCCGTGGGAGCTCAGGGAAGACCAGGTCAAATTCCTTTCCATTATTGAGAATCTTGATATAAAACCTGATAACCAGGCAAAGATCGTTGTCGACGAAAAAACGGGCACCATAGTGATCGGTGAAGACGTGAGGATTGCGACGGTCGGTATATCGCACGGGAATATAAGCGTTCAGATTAAAGAGACGAAAAATGTGAGCCAGCCTCTGCCCTTCTCGAAAGGCGGACAAACGGTGGTCACCCCGGAGACGGAGATCACAGTGGAGGAAGAGAAAGGACATTTTTATTATATGGAGGAGGGGACGAGCATAAAGGAGCTCGTCAACGCCCTCAACGCCATTGGTGTTTCCACGAGAGATGTAATCATAATCCTCCAGACGATAAAAGCGTCCGGGGCCCTGAATGCGGAGCTTCAGGTAATATAATCAGAGGTGCGGCACATGGACTCAGGAACGAAAATCGATGCGTTGACAAAGAGCGGAGACGCATCGAATGCGCAGGCCGGAAAGCGGCAATTGATGGAGAAGGCCGCGGAAGGCTTTGAATCCTTCTTCATATGTAATATGCTGAAGGAGCTCGGCAAGGCGTCCCAGCTCACCAAGAAGAGCTATACGGAGGAGACCGAGATGTCGATCTTCTATGAAAAGGTAGGTGATTATCTCGCGAAGAGGGGGATAGGAATAAAAGAGGCAATTATGAAATATCTCTCAAGAACCGGCTAAAGTTTTACTCATAAACGGCGACATAGGTAAGTAGGAGGTAGTATGCCATGAAGATAGATAATGATACGCAAGTCGTCCTTTTGAACAACCTGACGAAGCCCTCCTCTCTCAAAGGCGGGAGCGATGCCCAGGGCAGCTCGCAAAAAGTCGCCGGCTCAGGGGATAAGGTCGAGCTTTCGGGCTGGAAGGACCAGGTCAACAGCCTCAAAGAACAGGTAAAGGCACTCCCTGACGTGAACGAAGACAAGGTGGCGAACGTGAAGCAGGCCATAGATTCGGGGACCTACAATGCCAAGGGTGTAATGGTAGCACGGAGCATGCTCAAGAGCCAACTGCTCGACGAGACATTGTGACATGGAAGGCGAGAAGCTCATAGAACTCGGGAGCGAGGAGCTGAGCACACTGAAAGAATTCCTTGCGGCCTTGACGGCCGAGAGGGACGCCATAATCTCTTTCTCTCTTGAGGGTATTATCAGGGAAAACAACAGAAAAGAGGAGATCCTTAAACGGCTCGAATACATCGAGGCCGAAAAGGAGAAGCTCCTGATCCCGTTGGGTGACCGCGCCGCACTAGCGGAAAGCGAGGCGTGGAAGTCCCTCGGGGAGCGGCTCGAAGCAAAGGTGAGGGAAGTGAAAACGGCGCTGGAGAAGAATATGAAGCTTCTCTCCTTCTCGATGGACCATGTGAAGTCGTCTCTGGAAAAGATCATAGAATTTATCAACAGGACATCCTATGAAAAGGGAAGGAGCATCTCCATCATGGTATCGAGGAGAGTTTAGTGTCGATAGCGTCCATACTCAATATCGCAAAGAGTGCCCTTTCCGCGAATCAGACAGCGATCCAGACGACATCTCATAATATAGCCAACGTGGACACGCCGGGCTATTCGCGACAGGAGGCCGTTCTGGAGGAAGCGGCACCGACTCCTTCGTCGCTCGGCCTCATGGGGAATGGCGTTACCGTCCAGCAAATCAAGAGCTACCTCGACCAGAACACCCAGAATTCAATCTCGGCCCAGAACAGCAATCTTCAGGGACAGACGGTGGCCGGGAATTACTTGACGAGCATACAGGGCATCTTCAATGAGGATAATTCAAATCTCTCCGCACGCATCACGCAGTTCTTCAACGACTGGCAGACATTGTCGACAGACCCGACAAGCACTGCGGACAAGCAGACCGTTGCCTCCGACGGTCAGAACCTGAGCAGCGCTATCAACGGCATGTATGGCGACCTTACCTCCCTGCAGACGCAAGCGAACGGCGATGTAACTTCGGCCATCAGCGATGTCAACACGGCGCTTACCTCGATCGCCTCCCTCAATCAGGAAATCGCGCAAAGCCAGGTGGGGACGAGCGAAGCCAACGACTACATCGACCAGAGGAACCAGCTCCTGCAGACACTCGCAGGATACATGAATATCACTTGTGTGACGGGCAGCAACAACATGGTGACGGTCCTCACCTCGAGCGGCAAGGGCCTCGTTCAGGGGAATACCGCCTCCCAGCTCACGCAGGTTCAAAATCAGCAGACAGGTTTCACAGACGTGGGCTTGCAGGGCGTATCGGGAAATGTTGTCGACATCACCGGCGAGACTTCAGGAGGATCGCTCGGCGCCCTCATCAGCGCACGGGACACCACGATCAACGGCTACATAAGCGACCTTAACGGCCTGGCGCAATCCATCACGCAGAACGTGAACTATTTCAACCAGATGGGTAACGGCGGCACACCGGATCAGGCCGCGAGCACCGGCACCTTTTTTCAGCCGGTCACCGATGGAAATTACGCCAAAGATATGGCTTTGTCCGATCAAATCATGGATTCTTCGGGCAACATTCAAACAGCGAATATCATGGCCAGCTCTTCGACGGCCGACCCGACCGACAACGACGTCGCTCTGGCGATCGCATCACTTGCAAACGACACGGTTCTCGGTGGAAATACTGTGTCTTCAACGCCCGTCGCGTCGAGCAGCACGGCCCTGGGGATTTCAGGCAACCTTGCCGTAAACGGTGTGGCCGTTGCCGTAGGCGCGGGCGACTCGCTCTCCGATATCGAGGCGGCTATCAACGGGATCAAGGGCCAGACGGGCGTCTCCGCCTCGGTGACCGATTCGTCGGCCGGCTACCAACTGGTGCTCACGGCCGCCACAACGGCAGACCACATCTCCGTCGTAAACGGAGACCTCGGTGCGTCGTCCCAAAGCCTCCTCCAGACGCTCAGCGCGACGTCGCAATCCTCGACCACAACCGCGCTGAATCTTACGGGCGATATCGAGCTGGGCCGGGGACAGTCGGTGACGGTCTCGGCTAGCGACAGTTTGCAAACGGTTGTCAACAACATAAACGACGTAACGGGCGCGACCGGCGTGACAGCCTCCATTTCAAATAATGAACTGGCGTTATCAAACGGGTCCGGCCCTATCGCGGTTTCCACCGGCACGGTCACCCAGACCCTGGGTCTTTCAGGAGCTACCTACACCGACTATGAAGCGGGCGTCGTCTCCAAAGTAGGGGAGGCGGTGAAAAGCGCGACGGACCTGACCACCTATAGTCAAAATACCATGACGTCGCTCCAGGGCCAGCAGGCGAGCGAGTCGGGCGTGTCTATCGACGAAGAAATGTCGAATCTCATCCAATACGAGAACGCCTATCAGGCGGCTGCGCGGCTCTACACGGTCGCCAGCACCCTTCTGGATACCTTAATGAATGCAGTGGGGGTCACCACGACATGAGAGTAACCGACAGTTTTAGATTTCAAACTTATACCGCCACGCTCTCCACGCTCGAATCGCAGATGGACACGCTCACGAACCAGGTTGCATCAGGGAAAAAGGTGCTTGTGCCTTCGGATGATCCCACGAGCTACACCCAGAACATGCAGATCACGGCCGAACAAAGCCAGAACACCCAGTATGCGAGCAACCTCAACAGCCTCCAGGCAAACGGCGCCTACTATCAGACTTCGCTGAACTCGATGGGCAACATCCTGACGGCGGCCCAGCAATTGGCGGTCCAGATGTCGTCGGCTACGGTGAACGCGAGCTCCAGGACCGCCGCGGTGAACCAGGTGGATGGCTATATCCAGCAACTCGTGGCCCTGGGGAACACAAAAGTGGGAAACACGTATATATTCGGCGGGGAGAAGGCGAACGGCGCAGCCTACACCTTGAACAGCGCCACCAACAGCGTGACGTTCAACGGAACGAACAACGTGGCGAAGGTTGCCGTGAACAACTCGACAACGATCGATGCGGGTATTTCGGGCAACACCGTTTTCACCGGGACGGCCAACGGCCAAAGCGTGGATATCTTTGCGACATTGCAACAGTTCGGCAATGACCTTGCAAACAACGATACCGCTGCCCTGCAGACAGACTTGACCAACATCGGCAACTGCGTCGACCTGACGTCAAGCAACCTCGCCTACGTGGGCACGTACACGCAGAATATAAGCAGCCTCCTTAGCACGAATACGACGACCGGCACGACCCTTACCCAGACGTCCGACAACCTGGTGGATGTCGATACCGCGCAGGCCTATTCCGATTACACGACCCTGTCGACCGCGTACCAGGCGGCCCTCTACGTCATGTCGAAAGCGGAGGGCCTGAGCATACTTAACTATCTGCCGGCAGGTTGATAAATAAGGTGATGAATGCTCGTCCTGTCGAGGAAAACACATCAGTCCATCCTGATCCGCGGAAAAGGCGGGGACATAAGGGTCATCGCGCTGGAGGCGGAGAAGGGGAGGCTGAGGCTCGGTATAGAGGCGCCCGCGGGATATACGATCATACGGGAAGAGCTCCTGGGCGAGATAAGGGACGCCAACAGGCAATCGGCCCTGGAAGGCACTGATGCAATCAGGAAGGTCTTAGGTGACAAGGATGAGTGAGATCCCTCTCAAAGGCAGGGTCATCGGGTTCGAAGAAAGCGAAGAGTATGCGCTCCAGGACGCCTTCGGCCCTGATTCGCCTTTCCGGCTGCTGAGGTGCCTCGATTCGGGCGTCTGCTTCGTCGTCGTCAACCCCTTTTCCGCGGTTGAGGAGTACACCTTCGACGTGGAGGACGATGACATCCGTGCCCTGTCCCTGGCCGAGGGGGACATCGAGCACCTTGCGGTCCTCTGCATTGCGAGATACGAGAAAGAGGCGTTATATGTCAACCTGAGGTCGCCTCTCCTTGTAAATACGGAAAAAGGCATATTCCTCCAGGTGATCCTGCCGAACGAAGGGTACCCGGTTTCAGCCCCGGTCGCAATAAAGGCCTAGATTCTGCCCCATTTCTGAGATTTCCCCTTAAGTATCTTTTATACCTGTCGATAATACGATCATGGAAGGACAGGAGGTGACAGAGAGCGATCCTTCCTGGCCATGGCATGACGCCAAATAAAAACTAAACATGGAGGTTTGAAATGTCTTTAACACTTAACACAAACGTATCTTCATTGAACACCCAGAACTGGCTGACGGTCAACTCTGCGACCCTGTCAAAGGCGACCCAGCAGCTTTCGAGCGGCTTCCAGCTCAACAGTTCGGGCGACGACCCCGCGGGCTATGCCATCGCCTTTAGCCTGGGCACGAAATCCGCGGTGCTCCAGACATCGATCAACAACGCGAACCAGGGGACGGCCATGCTCCAGGTAGCCCAGGGCGCCATGCAGCAGATCGGCAATATCCTCACCCAGTTGAAGCAGATCGCCACAGAGTCGGCTTCCGCGAACGATACATCCAACACCGGCTCCCTCGACAGCGAGCGGCAGGCATTGGAGACCCAGATCGACAACATCAGTGCGAGCACCACGTACAGCGGGAGCAACGTCTTCGGCGCCGGCAATACCTACACGACCACCGCCACCCCGGCTACCGGCCTCTCGGCAGCCAATGTCTCCGGTTGGAGCGGGGTAGCAGCCACGACGTACGACTTGACGTATGCAGCCGGCGCACTGACGTTGGAAAACATGACCACCACAGCTACGCAGACCGTGAACTTCACCGTGCCCACCGGCCTGAACACCGCCAGCCTCAACTTCTCCAACTTCGGGATCAACCTTACGGTGAACTCGGCCTGCGCCTCGCTAGCCGGTAAAAACATCATTGTAAGCCCACCCGCGGGCGGCACCAACAACCTTACGTTCCAGGTAGGTGACGAGGCATCCGCATCCAACCAGGTCTCACTATCCCTGGGCTCCGTGGACCATACAACGCTCGGCCTCAGCGGCGACATCGCGAACGCGGCCGACGCGCAGGCGTACATGGGCGCCGTCGACGGCGCGATCACAGCCCTGAACGGCAAGGAAAGCGCCGTGGGCAACGCGCAAAACCAGCTCAGCTACCAGACGGCCAACCTGCAGACCATACAGACGAATACGCAAGCGGCCGAATCGACTATCAAGGACACGAACTACGCATCGGCGATGTCGACTTTCACTTCGTCCCAGATCGCGACCCAGGCGGACGTGGCCATGCTCTCCCAGGCCAACTCGCTTCCGCAGCAGATACTCGCCCTCATAAAGGGCTAGTAATCACACGTAGGTAGTATCCTGCCCCCTCCCTGAGAAGAGGGGGCAGGAGCAATGCATAAGGACGGGGACATGTAATCGGCAGCAGTTTCTGCAAAAAAGAGGCGGCCTAAAACTTGCAACAGTTGACTGGAAAGCATGTGCAAGCCCCGTGCTGGAAGACGTGGGAAGCATCGTAAGCGAAGGAGGGTATGAGATGTCATCAACGTCAGCAACATCATCAACGTCGCCATCGGTCAACCTTACCGGCATCGTGAGCAGCACGGACTGGCAGAGCCTTGCTTCCGAGATAAACGCAAACGCGCTGACGGTGGCCGAGACCCCTGTAAACAACGACATCACAACCCAGCAGAACCTCTTGTCCGCCTGGCAGTCCTTCAATACCACGCTTTCCGCCCTTACGAGCTACATCAGCACGAACAAACTCAACGCGGCCAGCGGCTACCAGGCATTCACCGGGTCCCTGACCTGCGCGGACTCTTCCATCACGCCGTCGAACGTGCTCTCCGCCTCCACCGGGACGGGCACCATTGCAGCCGGCACCTATTCCATAGAGGTGACACAGCTCGCGACAGCCGAACAGATCGCATCCGATCCGCAAACGTCGACCACTACCGCCCTCGGGCTGTCGGGGAAGATGATGATCAATGGCAAGAGCGTTTCCGTCGCGTCGACGGATACGCTTTCCAACATCGTCTCCAATATAAACGGGGCGAACGCGGGCGTGTACGCCTCACTGCTCAATCTATCGTCGGGGTCGGAGATGACCCTCCAGTCTACCGGCGCAGGCTCTTCCACCATCACCCTGGCGGACGGCACCGGCTCGACCGTGCTGGAATCGCTGGGCCTCGTCTCCAACGGCTCTCCGAAGAACCTGCTGCAGAAAGGGCAGGACGCCGAGTATTCGCTCGACGGCTACAGCATGACCTCCTCCTCGAACACCATTACCGGGGTGATCCCCGGGGTCACCCTCACCCTGACGGGCACCAACCCATCGACCGCCATAGACTTGAATATCACCCAAGATACTTCAGGCCTGAGCACCGACGCGAGCACCCTCGTCAGCGACCTGAACAGCGTGCTCACGTACATAAACAACCAGAACACGTCCAGTTCCTCCTCTTCATCCACCTCTTCATCCACGTCGAACGTGCTCATGGGCAACGCAACCCTTTGCGGGATAAAAAGCTCCATAGCCGATACACTGCTTGGAAACATAAAGGGCAACTCGACGTACACGACGGCCGCGTCCATCGGCATCACCTTCGGCACGGACGGCACGCTGAGCCTCGACTCCAGCACATTTTCCGCGGCCCTGTCGGCCAACCCGACCGAAACGGTCAATGCCATCCAGTCCCTGAGCACCGCCCTTTACACGAATCTTAACGCCTACGTAGACCCTTCGACGGGTATCCTGACATCCATGCAGACGTCCATCAGCGACAAGATCACCGACGACAACACGCAACTGACGCAGGTGGAGGCCCAGTGCGCCCAGCAGGCGCAGGTGCTGACGAATGAGTTCAACAACCTTGAGGTCGTTATCGAGCAGGCGAACACGACGAAAACCTGGCTCACGGACATGGTCAACGCAATGACAAACACGCCCAACTCATCATCATCATCATCGACTTCGTTTTAGAGGGCCCCATGAATCCTTACAGCGCCTACGCCGCCGCCACTATGATGACCGACGAACACGACAAGGGGAAAATACTCCTCACGGTGCTCGAGTCCCTTACCAGGAAGATCGAAGAAGTGAAGATGCTCATCGCGCAAAAGAAGTACGAAAAGAAGTGCGAGGAGCTGACGAAAATCGTTCAAGCCCTCCAGATCCTTGATGCATCGCTCGACATGTCCCTCGGCGAGATCCCGAAAAACCTCTCCCTGCTCTATGGCTATCTCATGAGGAGACTGCAGGAGGTCCACGCGACTCTCGACATCAGTGCCCTGGACGAATGCAAATCCATTCTTGCGACCATATCGGAGGGTTTTGCAGAGGCCTACCGAACGGTGAGGAGAGGGGCTCGCACTGCGGTCGCTGCTGAAACGCGGTCTTTAAGGAGAACGGTATGATGTTTGCATATATATCTCCATGGGCAAAGACAGAGGACCGGAGGACGAGGAAAGGATACTCAGCGTCAGGGGCTTCATGAGAGACGTGACGGACGTGAACATGAAGAGAATTCGCGCGAGACTGGCGGAGCGTGGTGTGAGTGCAGATTCCTCGATCTTCCTGCGCCATCCGGCAGGCAAGGACAAAGACCGGGGCAAAAGCCCATGAGTGCTGCCGGCCGGCAGATAGCAGAAGATTTCGTCCGATTGAGCCGCGAGGCCCAGAAGGAGCGGAACAGGGAGAGGCTTATCGACCTGCTTATGGAAAGGGGAAGGCTTATCTTCAATGCGCAGGCGTCCGGGAGCCGGCTCGACCTCCCTCTCCGTGAGCTGAAGGAATGCCTCGAAAGAGAGGTCGACCTCCTGTCGCGCCTCAATTATGAGAGGCACAAGCTCCTGGTGCAAATGGAAGAGCTTTCGAAGAGCAGGAACGCCGCGCAGAAATACCGGGCAAAGTTTCCGTTCCCTCCGCTGCCCGTCTTTTTCGATACAACCACCTAGAACCGTCTTAAGTTTTAAGTTGTCAGGCCGATAAGTAGACTAGAGGGACATCTATGACCGTGTCTGACTATCAGGTCAACAGCGTCATCAAGACCTACATGAGGAACATGAAGAGCAGGATGGGTCGTGGTGACAACGCATGCGACGAGCCGCTGGAAGAGGACAATGTCATCATATCGGAAGAAGGCATGAAAAGGGTGCTTTTTGAGAGAATAGGAGAAAAAATGACGGAAAGATTGAGAAGACATGACCAGGAAGGATGAGCCGTTCAGGATACTTATAGTTGACGATAACCGGGAGATCAGAGGCATCCTCGAGGAGTATCTGCGGGAAGAGGGCTACCTTGCGCAGGGGGCCGCAGACGGAAAAGAGGCGCTGGTAAAATATGCTGAAGCTGCCTTCGATCTCATCATTACCGACCTGAACATGCCGGGAATGACAGGCATAGAGCTGATCAAGGAGATCGCCAAGGGCGAAACTACCACTGAATTCATTATCATTACGGGTTATGCGTCTCTCGACAGCGCCATAGAATCGGTAAAGGCCGGGGCTTTCGACTACCTGGTAAAGCCTTTCAGGATCGAAGAATTAAAAGTGGTAATCAAGAACGCAAAAGACAAAATAGCGTTGAAGAAGGCAAACAAGGAGTTGTTCGACAAGCTGAAGAGCTTCTATTTCGAGATATCGAGGTACCGCAAATGGATGGATGCAGAGCAAATAGCGCGCTTTACCGAAGGCGGATTGGCGGATGAAATCCGTGTGGTCGAAAGCAGCCTTCCTGAGGCGAGAGATAAATAACGATTAAAGTGGAAGTCATAGGTTGATCTCATGATCGAAGGTTCTAAAATTCTTCTTGTAGACGACAGCCCTGATATTATTCAGCTCGTCTCGGACTTCCTTGCTCCCTATAGCTGTGAAGTCTATAAGGCCTCGACGGGAAAACAGGCCATTGCTGTGCTCTCGGACAAGGATGTTGAAATTGTGATACTCGACGTAAAACTGCCCGATACCGACGGCATTTCCCTTCTGGACACGATAAGGCTTCAGGACCCGACCATTGCAGTCGTCATGATCACCGGGTACAACGATCCGGACCTGATCATCGAGGCAATGAAGAAGGGCGCAAGCGATTTTCTGATGAAGCCTTTTTCCATCGACAAGCTCCTCCTGGGGATCATGAAAGTTCGAAAACAGAGAGAGCTTCTCCTGGAAAAGAACAGCGCCCTGTCCGATCTGGAGGACACAAAGAAGATCGAGGTGCTCAATCGCCAGCTCCAGGCCAAGATCGCCGAGCTGACCAAGATGTATCATATTTCGAATACATTCAACTCCCTGAGTATATTTGACGATATCTATGAAAAAACCGTTCTGGTAGTAAAAAACATCCTGAATTCGGCTGTGTGCGGCTACTATATCGTGGATCACGAGAATCATCAGCTTATCCTCTACAAGACGCCGACAACACGGGATGGAAGCATCGAGAAAAATATACCCGTCTCATCATCGTTGATGGAGGAAGTCAGCTCCGGGAAGAGGCATTTCCTGAGGGAGAATAAAATATTTTTCTCCCTTGTAATAAAGGGGGAATGGGTGGGCGCCATCATGATGGGGGGCAAGTTAAACGGGCGGGCCCCGAAGAACGGCTTCAGTCAGGACGACATAAATTTCCTGAGGATGATAGCGGACAAAGCCTCCACGCAGATCGAGAACAGACTGCTTTACGAAAGTCTTTTCGAGGGCGTCCTTCACACGCTCACCTCTTTGATCGTCGCTATCAACAGGCGGGACATGTATACCGAAGGCCACTGCAGGCGGGTCGCAGAAATGTCGCTTCTCCTTGCGGATGCCCTTGGCGCAACCGATTATGACAAGGATGTTGTGCGGATTGTCGCTCCGGTACACGATGTAGGCAAAATCGGGGTTCCCGATTCAATCCTGCTGAAGGACGGTAGGCTGACTGACGATGAGTATGCGCTTATGAAGAGCCATTCGGTCTATGGGGAGGAGATCATAAACCGTTTCGATATCCTGGCGAATGAAGCCAGGATAACGAGGCACCACCACGAGAGGTTCGACGGCGCCGGCTACCCCGACCGTCTTGCCGGAGAAAATATCCCGTACTCTTCGAGGTTGATAGCCCTCTGCGATACCTGCGATGCCATGATGACGGACAGACCGTACAGGAAAGCCCAGACAAAAGAGGAAGTACTGGCGGAAATCAAGAGGTGCAGGGGGAAACAATTCGACCCGGATATGGCGGACTGTTTCATGGAGATGATTGGCAGTGGATTCCACAGGGAGTGAAAGACGCGAATTTTTCAGAATAAGCGACCATCTGCTTCTGGAAGTTAAGGAAGTAAGCCGTCAGGAATCCCTGGTGTTGGAAAGAACCCTGAAGGGACCGGACCTTTTACCCGGTCTTCCGGCGTCCGGGACCGATGCGCTGCCGGAGCGCTCCGCTTTTCAAAAGAATGAGCTGTATGCCTATTTCGAGAGTATCGACAGGAAGCTGGATGCGGTAATTGAGCTGCTGTCGACTAAGGACAACAGCTTTCAGAGCGGGTACGTCGACGTCACGATAAGCGGTTCGGGCCTTAAATATTGTTCCGCCATGAAACTGGACGAAGGCGCCTACCTGGAACTCCGCATCGGGCTGCCGTCTTTTCCCGGTCGCCCCATCAGGGCACTTGGCAGGGTAGTGCGGGTCACCCCCTCGCGGGCGGAGGATAGAGAAGGGTGGGAGACAGCCGTAGGCTTTGCGGCCATAAGCGAAAAAGACCGGGATGCCCTGATTGGTCATATTTTTTCGAGGGAGAGAGAGCACCTGAGGATGAAGCAGCTAACCTAGGCGGGCGGAAAACCGATGGATATCACGACCATTTTTGGGCTGTTTATGGGGATTGGCGCCGTGCTTGTCTCTTTTGTCATGGAGGGCGGTCACCTCTCGGCGCTCATCCAGGCACCGGCCATGATCCTAGTTATCGTCGGCACTTTCGGCGCCGCGACCGTTACCACGTCATTCGACCGGTTGTGCAACCTCCCGAAGCTCTTCAAAATCATTCTCTTCGAAAAGAAGCTCGACCCGCTGCCGCTGATCGACCTTATCTTCACACTCTCACAAAAGTCGCGCAAGAACGGCCTGTTAAGCCTTGAAAAAGAGCTCTCCACGATTCGCGATTCCTTTCTCAAGAAAGCAATCCAGCTTGCCATAGATGGTTTTGAAACGACGAAGATCAAAGAGATCCTCGAAATAGAGATGTCCTACATGCACGAGCGGCACAAGATAGGCTCCGCCTTCTTCCAAAAACTCGGCGGATTTTCACCGACTCTCGGCATACTGGGAACGGTCCTCGGTCTTATCCATGCCCTCGGAAGCATGGAGGACAGCTCGAATATGGCATCCGCGATTGCCGGGGCTTTCATTGCGACCCTCTGGGGGGTTGCGATGGCGAACCTTATCTACCTGCCTATTTCCGATAAGCTTAAAGCAAAGCACCAGGATGAAGTGATCTATCTTGAGATAATAAGCGAAGGAATTGTCTCCCTCGCCATGGGCGACAATCCGAGGGTGATAAGGATGAAGCTCCTTTCTTTCCTCCTCCCAGACCAACGTGCCGGGGGAGAATGATGAAAAAAGGAAAGAGCGAGGATGAGCGCGAGAACCTTGAGCGATGGCTCATCACCTACGCCGATCTCATTACGCTCCTTTTAGCCTTCTTCATCATGATGTATACGTTCTCCAAACAGGACGCCCAAACGCATCAGGAGGTAGCGGAGCATCTGAAAGCCATATTCAAGGGCGAATCGAGTGTCGTCAAAGAAGGGGGCGCGACCGGCCCGAAAGAGGCTAATGCATCGCCCGGTTCGGCGGGGACCGGCCGGGAGATCGAGGCGGAGCTGGAGAGCCAGATAGCGGCCATGGCGGACGCGAACGACGAGGGGCACAAGATTTCGGTCTTCAGGGATGAGAGAGGCATCGTCATCCGCATAATGGACAGGGCCTTTTTCGATGAAGGGAAGGCGGAGCTGAAAGAGACGGCAAAAAGCGCATTGCGGAAGATCGTTCCGATACTGGAGAAAAGCAAAAACCACGTGAGGATCGAGGGGCACACGGACGATGTGCCGATCAATACCACGGAATTCACCTCAAATTGGGAGCTTTCGACGAGAAGGGCCACTGAAGTGGTGCGCTACCTGATCGAAAAGTATGGGTTCCTTCCTCACCGGATCTCCGCGTCGGGCTACGCGGAATACCGGCCGGTCGCCCCGAATGACACCCAGCAGAACAGGGCCCTGAACAGAAGGATAGAGATAATTCTGCTCGATGCGTCAAAACCGGACAAATAGATCTGCGGCAGTGGGCGGCGGGAAGCATATCCCCCTTGTGAGCGAACCGCACGACGACCAGCCTCTTTGATATCACAACGAAATAGGTTAGATTATTGGCATGCAAGAGTTCGTATTCGGACCAGTCCCCTCAAGGAGGCTTGGCTTTTCTCTCGGTGTGGACATAATCCCGCGCAAGTACTGCAGCTTCGATTGCATATACTGCCAGGTCGGCAAGACAACGCAGAAGGAAGTGGAACGGCGCAGCTTCTCGGACCCCGGTTTAATCGTCACACAGGCGGTCGAAAGGGTGGGAGAGGGCAGGCGCATCGATTTTATAAGCCTTTCGGGGTCGGGGGAGCCGACCCTGAGCGCAGACATCGGGGAGATCATTCGCGCGATAAAGCGGAAAACCCCCATTCCCCTCGCGGTGATCACGAATGGGTCGCTCCTCTTCAGAGAAGATGTGCGCAGAGATATCGCAGCGGCCGATGTGGTGCTCCCCTCGCTCGATGCGACAGGGGACGCCGTTTTTGAAAGGATCAACCGTCCCCACCCCACGCTTTCGTTCACTCAGCTCGTCGAAGGGTTAAGGGCATTCCGCCGGGGGTATAAGGGCAAAATATGGCTTGAGATTATGTTGATAAAAGGGATTAATAATAACGCTGAACATATTGACATATTTAAGCAAATAGTGAGCAGGCTATCGGCTGACAAAGTCCAGTTGAATACAATCGCCCGTCCGCCCCTTGAGGAAACGGCCTGCGGACTCGATGACGCGGAGCTGTTATCTTTCGCGCATGCTCTCGGCAATGGATGCGAGATCATCCCGGCCTTCGAGGGGCGGAGCCGGGCGCAGAAGACGGAGCAATGGCGAGAGTCGGTGCTGGCGACGCTCACAAGGAGGTCTCTCAGCCTCGAGGACATAGTGCGGACAACCGGGGTATCGCCGACAGAGGCGAGAGCGGGGCTCGACAGGCTTGTCGAAGAAGGCAAAATAAGGCTGGTGCGGTTCAACGACAAGTGGTTTTATGCAGCCGGGGGGGAAGAAGACCCCTCGTGAGCCGAAAGTGCGTCTTTCGAACGCCTCATTCCCGGTGAAGCCGCCTGAAAGCGCGGGTGGATTCTTATTGACAAACGACCCTGTGTGAAATTATCATAAATCGTTAAATCAAGGATAGATAACGCGGTGCGTTATCTATCCTGCGGCGCACCGGATGTGCATTTACCAAGAGGGGGATTAATGAGAATTGAGCGGGCAGTGATAAGCGTATCGAACAAGACGGGTCTGGCGGAGCTGGCGCCTTTTTTGAAGAGTTATCAGATTGAGATCATCTCAACAGGCGGCACGAAGAAATACCTCGACGAGCTGAAGGTCAACCCGAAAGAGGTGAGCGCGTACACGGGCTTTCCCGAAATAATGGATGGGAGAGTGAAAACACTCCATCCAAAGGTGCACGGCGGGATTTTGAACATCAGGGACAAGGCTGAGCACCAGGAGGCCAAAAAGGCCCTCGATATCAAGAACATCGACATGATCGTGGTGAACCTCTATCCATTCAAAGAGGTAGTGGCCAAGGGGTGTACCTTCGACGAGGCCATAGAGAATATAGATATCGGTGGGCCCTCCATGATACGAGCGGCTGCGAAGAATTTCAAATACGTGACTGTGGTGATGGATCCC
>Ga0326727_10011589_pt1 | contig 20442 bp, 18 predicted proteins | sample MB2enrmetagenome_FD_207643 | JGI IMG/M metagenome (GOLD analysis project Ga0326727, IMG submission 207643) | Lab enriched peat soil microbial communities from McLean, Ithaca, NY, United States - MB29MY | ecosystem: Environmental > Terrestrial > Soil > Wetlands > Peat | place: USA: New York...
ACCCCAAAGTCGTTGCGCACTGAAGCACGAATACCCCGCGCAACAGCACAAACACCCCGAAAGCGTTGCGCCGCCCCACCTTCTTCCCCTGCGCAACAGTCCCAAGCTGCTTCATTGCGTTGCGCAACAGTGCCCACAAGAGGTGCACAACGGGACGACAGCACCGGTTCGCGGTGTGCGGGCCTTACAATACTGATGAGAGGTCAATCCAATGTCCCAAAGAAAGCAGACCATTCGATGTCGGACCTCTCTCATGACTCCATAGACCTACTCCGCTCAAAATGGAAAGACCTCCACGACGTCGATCGCGCTCGGGAGATTGACATCATCCGCCGTTCCGATGTTTCGATTAATCAGATCGGCCGCGAACTCAAGATCAGCGCCTCTCTCCTTCGCCATCTACTCCAGTGTCTCGAGGCGTCAGACGAAGATCAGGATCTTGCCAGGCGCGGTCAAATCTCCACAAACGAACTCGTGCGCCGAGCAAAGGCCGCGAAAGAACGCCGCGCGAAGTCGCCCCAAAAGCGACGCGCGGAACCGCCAAAGGAGGTCGTTGAAGCACACCGTGAGAAATCAGCCAGCGAAGGTGCTGACCTTATCTGCGACTGGATTCTCAAGGAAAACCTCTACGGCCCCGACCGCATACGGATCGTCAAGGATGTGTGCCGCGAATTCAAAATCAGGGAAGAAAATCACAGCCTTCCTCCATTGACCAAGCATGCTTCGCTCCCACTCAACGTATTGATCCAGCGTTCCAAACCGAAAAGACCGATTGATGCCGGAGTAGCTGCCCTCTCCTGGTACGCTGAATGGCTCTGCCGATGGTCTTTCTACGCCCTCGAAGATCCCATCGTCAGAGATAGCGCTCTTAAACAGACGCTCAAACGGCTGTCGGAGAAATAGCTTTTCGAGTCATGCCACTGAGACCTCCGATCAAGAGCACCAGCTTCACTCAAGGAGTCACGGGGATTAGCCCTTGCGCAGGTCTTCTGCAATCAACGCGAACTCATCCAGCGCCGCCTGCAAGTCTTCCACGATCTCGGCGGCGATCACGTCGGGGGCGGGGAGATTGGCGGCGTCTTCCAGGCTGTCGTCCTTGAGCCAGAAGATGTCCAGGCTGGCCTTGTCGCGTTTGACCAGGTCCTCGTAGTCGAAGGCGTGGAAGCGCTCGGTCTCCTTGCGCTTGTGGCGATTCTCGGCGTGGTAGCAGGCGACAAAATCGTCCAGGTTCTCGCGGCGCAGCGGGTTCGTCTTCAGTGTGAAGTGCTCATTGGTGCGGAAGTCGTAGATCCATAGCTTCTTGGTCCAAGGCTTCTCGCTGGCCACGCGGCGATCGAAGAACAGCACATTGGCCTTCACGCCCTGCGCGTAGAAAATGCCCGTGGGCAGGCGCAGCAGCGTGTGCACATCGCAGTCGTGCAGCAGCCGGCGGCGAATCAGCTCCCCCGCGCCGCCCTCAAACAGTACGTTGTCGGGGACCACAACCGCTGCACGGCCGTCAATCTTCAAGATCGAGCGCACATGCTGCACAAAGTTAAGTTGCTTGTTGCTGGTCGTCGCCCAAAAGTCATCACGTACAATCGTCAGCGCCTCGCGCTGCTCCTCGCCGTCCTCGCCAATCACGGTAACGCTGGACTTCTTGCCGAACGGAGGATTGGTCAGCACCATGTTGTATTCCACCGAACCTTTGCTGCTCAGGGCATCGCGCACAGCCACTGAATCTTCGCCGCCAATGCCATGCAGGAAAAGGTTCATGGCGCAAAGCCGTGCGGCACCGTCGACAATTTCGACACCAGAGAGCGCCTTTTCTTTCAGAAAGCGCTTGTCATCCTTGTCCAACGAGTAGTTCGCCGGGTTGCTGATGTAGTCGTGCACGGCCAGCAGAAAGCCGCCCGTCCCGCAGGCGGGGTCGTGGATCAGTTGGCCCGGCTCGGGGCGCATCACGTCCACCATGGCCTGGATTAGCGCGCGCGGCGTGAAGTACTGGCCGGCGCCGCCCTTCACATCGGCCGCGTTCTTTTCGAGCAGCCCCTCGTAGGCGTCGCCCTTCACGTCCACGCCCAGCGTGGTCCATGTCTCGCGCCCAATCAGATCGCTGATCAGGCGCTTCAACTTGGCCGGATCCTGAATGCGGTTCTGCGCCTTGCGAAAGATGGTGCCCAGCATGCCGGGCTTCTTACCCAGCTCCACGAGGATGTGCCGGTAATGCTGGTCCAGTGCGTCGCCGTCTAGCCGTTCCAGGCTCTGCCAATCCAGGTCGCGCGGAATCAGCGCCGCTCTCTGCGGAAACAGCTTCTGCCGCTCGTCGGCCATCTTCAGGAAGAGCAAAAACGTCAACTGCTCGATGTAGTCCTGATACGACAGCCCGTCATCGCGCAGGATGTTGCAGTAGTTCCAGAGTTTTTGAACGATGGCGTTCGAGGTCATTGCAGTCTCTTCCCCGGCACGACGGATGCTATCTTCTCAACCTTGCCGGGCATCAGTTGCACCATGAGCCAGAGCAAAGCCTCTTTGTGCTCCGCCCAGGCAAAGGACATGTTGTCCAAAACCAGAACCGCCTCTTCCTCGCTTCCCGGCGAATAAATTTGCGGCATTTCCTTGGGGAGACTCTTCTTTCCGCTGAAATATAGCTCCACAAAGCGGTTTGTCTTGCGCGCCTTCTTCAGAGCGGTCGCGGCTCCTGGCAAATCGCCGCAGAGGAAACGCTCCAGCACGCGGCCCCAGGCGAAGTTGGCCGATGCATCCTCTTTATAGGTGTGCAGTAGCTTCCCTGCTTCGTCTAGGCTGCGAAATGCCAGATACAGACCCAGCAATGGATCGCGCACACCTTGGTTGTCGTTCGGATTTAGAGCGAGCATCTTCTGATAGAGCTTGATCGCGTCCAGGTTCAATCCCTCGGCGCGCAACAGGCCCGCCAGTTGCGCCATGACGCGCATATACGGCCGGGTCTCGATCAGCATCCAGAAGTGGCCCGTGTTCTCGCGGATGAACTGCGCGCCCAGCGAGCGCTCCCCGGCGGCCACGGCCTTTTGCAACCCCTCGATCATCTTCCCTGGCGAATCCGATTCAATGCTGGCCATCACCACCAGCGCGTCCACGCAGTCCGGGTCAAGTCTTAGCGCGCGCTTGGCCAGCTTGCGCGCCTCGGCTTCGCTCTCTGCCTCCATGGCGTCGAAGGCCAACTGCTGCGCATCGTCCCGGGCATCCGCCTCCGCGTCGCTCAGCCCTTCCGTCGCGGATGGACCGTCGAGCGAGGCCAGCAAGGCATTCAGATCGTTCTGCGTGATCAGGTCGCCGCTTGCCATCAGCTTCTCCATCTGGCGCATCGCTGCTGCGATTTGAGGATTTGGCGCCGGCTTCTTCCTGGCGGGTGATTTTTTGGCTGGCTTCTTCGTCACTGCTTTCCTCGCTTCCTGGCCACATTCCGCGCGGCGGTCTTCTTCGATGATTCCACACGTCCCGCGCGGATGCGTTCGAGCAGCGCGGAGGCGGGCTCGTCGGTCGGGTCCTGGGGGACGAGTTGGCCGGTAAAAGCGCTAGTCAGAACAGATTGGCGGAGACGGTCTGCATGGACCAGCAGGTGAGAAATGCTCTCAGTCATTTGATCAACAACGGACAACTTTCGAGCCGCCTCCTCATTGATCCGCATTTGCTCTTCTCGTGAAGGAAGAGCAATCGGAAGGGAGCGGATGTTCGCCACTCCGAGATCTGGTATGGCCGCACCTTGTATTCGGCTCTGCGCAAGACCCATGATCATACCTGAAGAGCATACGAGACGAAGAAAGTCACTATCGACCAAAGCAGACGCTGATTGGATCACTACTAGGGAGTATGAAAGGCAGTAGGTCCGCTCAGGAGGCAGTTTACAAGTCTTACCAATCGTTCCGTATCTTGACATTGCGAATGCGCCCGGTAGGATGGGGAAGCGCTCAATTTGTTCTTTCAATACCTCTTGCCCAACCTGCCTGCCGATTTTGAAATCCACGCCGCTGTCGCCGACGAAGTTTTCAGCAGAAACGAAAGCAACGCCGTGCTCAACGTATCTGGGAGTTCGATGTGACGGATTGGGGTCGATTACATCGGCTACAGCATCGAGGCTCACGCATACCCAACCATCAGGGAGGGCTGGGTGATTTGATGTGTCTGGGGCGGGCGGTTCTTTGTACTTCTGCTTCCAGCGGTCGTCGGTGGGGCGCTTGCCGGCGGCAATCATTTTGGCGAGGGTGTCGGCTTCCCAGCGGGCGCGGCGCTCGCGCAGGATGCGCTGGAGCAGCTTGTCTGCCGGTTCGTAGTCGCGGCCTTCCTTGCGGGCAAGCTCAGCTTCCGTGGGTACCAAGCGGCCCTCGCATGCCGCTTTCAGCACCGAAGCGCGATACCGCTTGAGATTGGCCTGAACCCGCTTGAGCGCCGCCGTCGCCGCATCCAGCCGCGTGAACTGCTTCTCGATCTCGTCAACAATCCGGTCTTGTTCGCCGAGTGGGGCTACTTGGACACGGACCTTGTTGTAATCATCACGACTGAGCCCGGGGATCGCAGTTGATCTGTCGAGGTTGACCAGCTTTTGATGGGAAATCAGGTGATATAGAAAACGCCAGTTCAAGCACTCGGGAGTGTTTATGAAATAAGCTGTGTCGATGACCCAACATGGTTCTGCACTGTGGTAGACAGCACCCACGGTCCCCTTTCGGCCTACGATTAGGGTTTCTCGGTTTGTGAGCGCTAAATTGTGCGAACCAATACGGCCGCTTGACCCGAAGACGGGAACCTTCCCATCTGTGTCGCGGTTCTTTCCAACCAGGGCTTTCCCATAAGTGAGGGGCGCAATCTCGCCCAACGTCGTCTCGGCCCACCCGTTCGGCAACTCACTCATGCCGCCAACACCTCATTGAGTTCGTTGAGCAGCGGCAGGAAGCGGTCGCCGAAGACCTGTTGTGCGCGGCCGAGGCCGCCCCAGCGCGAGAAGGGATCGAGTTCGAGGTCTTCCGGCTCGACGGCCAGGCTGGAAGCGATGTGGTCGCGGATGGCCTCAAGCCAGCGCATCTGATCGGGGCCAAACTCCACGCCGGCACTCCGCTGTGTGCCGAGCCACGCGGCAAAGCGCGCATCGACCTCTTCGCGGCGCGGTTCAAGTTGCGGCTTCTGCTTGAGCGCGAAGCGCACCAGGTTGACCAGGTCGGCAGCCACCTCCGTCCGGCTGCCGCACACGTGCGCCGCGTCCAGCCGCTCGTAGGCGCGCCAGAGCTGGTCGGGGCTCAGGCGCGGGCTTCCATCCACCGGCTTCTCAATCAGATTGGCCAGCGCCTTTACTTGCTTCAGAGACAGGCCCACGGCGTAGGGCTTGCTGTAGAGAATCTGCAGCACTTCAATCTCGTCCTTGTGGTCGCGAAGGAACTGCTCGAAGGTTTGCGTCATGCGCAGGGCGCGCTCACGCACCACTTCAGCAGGGCCAGCTTCGAGCAGCCGGTCCTGATTGACCGTATCGATGATCTGCTCGTAACTCTTCTTGATGCCAAGGATGAGATTGCGCAGCGCGGGGTTTGCGGCCAGCGGCTTGGCGGCCTGATTGACAAGCTGCTTGCGGGCCTGTGCGAGTTCTTCTTCGTTTGGCTCGACATCGGGAGCGAGACCGACGGCACTGCGAGCAGCGTCAATGTGCCTATCGGGGTCGAGGGCGGAAACGATGTCGCCGGCGATGGTGGAGAGGGTTTGGCCTTTGGCCGTCTCGGTGAGCGCGGTGCGGTCGTTGGGCGTGAGTTCGCGGTCGAGCCGGGCAAGGCGCGCAGCAATGGCGCTGAGCACATCCTCGTCGCGGTTGCCGAATGTGACCAACTCAAAGAGCTTTTCCAGGCTCACGTTGCGCTTTCGTTCGAGCGGCTGCGTGTCCTGCATCTTCTCCGGTTCAAGGCCCACGGCGTCAATGATGACGAAATGATCCTTGGATCGGCCATCCGGTGTGACGTTTTGGAGCTCCGTGGGGGTGACGACGCGCGAGCCGCGGCCTTTCATCTGTTCGAACATGGTGCGGCTCTTGACAGCGCGCAGGAAGAAGACGATTTCGAGCGGGCGAATGTCAGTGCCGGTGGCGATCATGTCCACGGTGACGGCGATGCGGGGATTGTAGGCGGTGCGGAACTGGCTAAGCAGGTCTTCCGGCTTAATGCCGGAGGAGACCCACTCATCGACCTCGTACTCGTTGCCGTCCTTGTCCGTTTTTTTGACGCGGACCTTGGCGGCACCGGTGCGGTAGGTGATCTTCTGGGCAAAATCGTTGCCCTTGCCGAATTCTTCACGGATGATCTTGACGATGTCGTCGGCGTGACTGTCGTCCTTGGCGAAAATGAGGGTCTTGGGCACTTCAGTCCGGCCGGGAAAGATGTCGGTAAAGAGGCGATCGCGGAAGGTGCGGACGATGGTGCGGATCTGGTCGGGCGCCACCACGCGGCGATCGAGATCATCGGCGTCGTAAGGGATGTCCTGGTCGGCCAGTTCCCAGCGAATCTTGCGCGTCTGGCGGTCGCGGTAGTCCACCTGGAAGCCGGCGTTGATGACGCTACCAGATTCGGAGATGAGGGTGCGGATGGTGTAGAGGTCGAAATCGACATTGACGCCGTCGGCCACTGCCCGCTCGAAGGGGTACTCCATGATCAGGTTCTGGTTGAAGAAGCCGAGGGTCTGCTTGGAGGGCGTCGCGGTGAGGCCGATGAGCGAGGCATCGAAGTACTCCAGCACCTGGCGCCAGAGGTTGTAGATGGAGCGGTGACACTCGTCGGTGACGATGAGGTCGAAGGTCTCGATGGGGATGGCGGGGTTGTAAACGATGGGCTCGGGCGGGCGCTGGAGCATTTCGAGCGACGCGCCGGATTGTTCGTCCAGATCGGGGTCGAGCTCTTCGCCCTTCAGCATGGAGTAGAGGCGCTGGATCGTTGAAATGCAGACTTTGGCTACCGGATCGATGCGGCTGGATTGCAGGTGCTGGACGTTGTAAAGCTCGGTGAACAGGCGGCCATCGTCCGGAGTGCGGAATGCCTGGAACTCCTTGAGGGTCTGGCGACCGAGATTGCCGCGATCCACCAGGAACAGCACGCGGCGTGCGCCGGCAAACTTGATGAGCCGATAGAGGGCGCTGCAGGCGGTGTAGGTCTTTCCGGCTCCGGTTGCCATCTGGATCAACGAACGACGGCGACCATGGGCGAGCGAGTCCTCCAGAGCGTTGACCGCAGTAAACTGAGCCGGCCAGAGGCCGAATGGACTTAGCTCCGGCATCGAGGCCAGCCGGGCCTTGGACGTCGATCCCGGGCTAGCCAACTCGTCCCGCAGCCATTCGGACAATGTTTCCGGTCGATGAAAGCTGAAGACTCCTCGGCTGGAGGCGTTGGGTTCAAGGAGGTTGGTGAAACGGGTCTCGATGCCTGTGGACTGATAAAGGAATGGGAGAGGCCGCCGCGGGGCCGGGAGGGCTTCCGGGATGCCCTCACTATATTTCTGTGTCTGCGGTTCGAAGCCGGTAAGCGTCGAGCCTTCCTTTTTGGCCTCAATGACACCCACGGCCTGCCCATTCGCGAAAAGAAGGTAGTCGGTCTCACCGAAGCCGTGGGCCAGGGAGAATTCACGGATGGCAACGCCTGGGCCGGCATCGATGTTGGCGTCAGCCCGGTCCTGGATAAGCCATCCGGAGGCGGACAGCATGCCGTCGATCGTTTGCCGTGCTTGTTCTTCAGGTGTCAAAGTGGGCCGAATGCTCTTGGCAAACAGTGTATGACACCTAGACGCTTAACATCTTGTCATTTATAAATGGCCCCAAATGACCGTCACATCCGCATGATTCTCATCTGACGCAGCCGGAAACAGATAGCGAGGCGCCACGGTATGTCGTTACTTGAATAAGGTCTAACCGGCAACTCCAGTCGCTACCCTCTCTAACTCATCACAGACAGCTCAGCAAGCTTGATCTATTATTCCCAACACGGTCAATGCGGCATGCAGTAAATCATCCTCGGAGCCTTGCCCTCTCCGCGATCGCTGAGTCTAGCCGTACTTCTAGCGAAAACTTGTGTAATCGATGACCGTAACGGCAATTCTGCTTTTAAGGAATTGCAATTGATACAAAACATAAACGAGGGGCCAATGCTCCTCGCGACACCGGAGGCGCATCGGCTCCTCCATCCCAGGAAAGAATCGGCTTGGCTGCTTGGTATAAGCGTCCGGTCGCTAGACTACCTGATCGCAAATAAACAGCTGGCGACGAGAAAGATTGGAGGACGAATCTTGGTCCCCCACAGCGAACTGGTCAGATTCTCAAGAGCTGATCACTTTGAACTAATCTCAAAAGCCGCTTAACCGCATGAGGCCGGGAGCGCTCCCGGCCTCAGTGCTTTGCAAGTCGATCCACAGCAGCTCTCAGCGATGCATCATCCAGGTGAGCGTATCTGGCAGTTATCGCAATCGTCTTGTGGCCGGTGAGCGTCTGGATGATCTTCAAATTCACGCCCTTCATCGCCAGACTCGAGCAAAACGTGTGCCAGTACTCGGCTGGAAATCACTACGCGATAACAAGTCGTTCCGATGCTGACGCCGTGGCCTCCGGTGAAAGATGTGCGTAGCGGGCGGCCATGGTGATCGTCTTGTGCCCGGCCAATACCTGAATCTCTTTCGTGCTCACCCCGGCCATCGCAAGCCATGAGCAAAATGTATGCCGGTTGTTGTGCCATGTGTAGTCTGCGATCTTGGCTTCAGTAATTGCGGGTTCAAACCACCAACGGCAATCGGACCTTGGCCCCGAACGCGGGAACACAGGGTCACCGGCATCGTGGGAGACATTCTCCCGGTGTTGCGTGAGAGATTCGAGGGCAACGCTATTGAGAGGGACGTTTCGCGCGGAGCCGTTCTTGGTCTCTGTCAGCCGGATCACTTTCCGCTTGAGGTCCACTTGGCCCCACTCCAGGGAGAATTGCTCGCCCCATCTCATGCCGGTGTACACGCTCACGATGAACGCGGGAACTTGCTCGGGATGGTCACGCCGGACGATGCCTAACAGCTTCGTGTACTCATCACGGCTGAGAAAGCGGAGCCTTGCATTGTTCTCTGTTCGCAGTCGCACAAGACGGGCAGGATTGGTTTCCACCTTCCCATTCTCCATGCCAAGCCTGTAAGCCAGCGACATGAACGCTCGATAGCGGTTGGCCGTTGCGGGTGTCTTGCAGTGCTTGGTGAGCCATGCGTCAATCTCTTGTGGCGTGATCGCGGCAGCGGGCCGCTCTCCGAATGGTTTTCGCAGTATCGAGTCCTTAGTTTTGTAATGCTCCAATGTTTTGAGATGAGTTTCGGCGTGCTTTACTGCCATATCTGACAAATGACCGAAGGTGACGACCCTGCTCGGCACCAGTTCCGGTAGCTTTAGTTTCCTCCGTGCATCGGCCTTGCGTTTCTGGTACAGGGCTATTGCATCACTCTTCCGACCGGCTTTTTCTCTGTGCCGTTTTCCATCAGCGTAGTAGTGAATCCACCACACGCCCGAACCCGCCGGCCGCTCATAAATGCCTCTGGCTGCCTTCGCTTTCATGTCTTCCCTTTCAGGCCGGGATTGTAGCACAGCCACAGCGAGAATAACAGCCACCAAAACAGCCACCGAAAGCAAAAGAGCCATTTGAGAATTTCTCTCAAATGGCTCATAAACTACTGTTTGCATTGCCTTTATCTGGTGGGCCCGGAGGGATTTGAACCCCCAACCAAGGGATTATGAGTCCCCTGCTCTAACCGTTGAGCTACAGGCCCCACTTTGAGCATGAGCGATTTGCGAACTTCCTTCTGCACCCCGTTGTACCAACATCCTCATTGTAAGCGGGGAATTCTGCAGGCACGAGTGCTTTAATCATTGAAGTTGGCACCGTGAATCAGCATAGTTTCGATGTCCTCATCCTAGGAGCCGGTGCGGCAGGCCTGATGGCCGCGATCGAAGCCGCCCGCCGCGGACGCCGTGTCGCGGTGCTGGAGCGTGCGGAGCGGCCCGGTAAAAAGATTCTGATCTCCGGAGGCGGCCGCGCGAACTTTACCAACCTGCACACGCGGCCCGACAACTTCCTTTCCGCCAATCCTCACTTCGCGAAATCGGCGCTGGCGCGTTACACGCCTGCGGATTTTATCCGGCTCGTCGAACGGCACGGGATCGCTTATCACGAAAAGACGCTGGGGCAGCTCTTCTGCGATGGGTCCGCGCAGCAAATTGTCGACCTGCTGATGGGTGAATGCGCGGATGCCGGCGTGCGCGTGCTTCTGTCGACAGCGATCCGCGAGGTGCGCCGCAACGATTCTTCCGGAGCGTTTACGATCGATGTGGGCAAAAGCGCTTTCACGGCGCCTGCGCTCATCGTAGCCACCGGCGGGCTGTCGATTCCGAAAATCGGCGCCACGGGGTTCGGCTACGACATCGCCCGCCAGTTTGGCGTTGCTATTGAACCCTGCCGTCCGGCGCTGGTTCCGCTGACGCTCGCGGGCACCGAGCACGCGCATTTCGCGGAATTGACCGGAGTTTCCGCGCCGGTGATGGCGAGCTGCGGCAAGCGCCGCTTTCGGGAAGAGATGCTCTTCACGCATCGCGGCCTGAGCGGACCGGCCATCCTGCAAATCTCGTCGTACTGGAAACCGCCGGAGACGATCCGCATCGACTGGTCGCCGGAGCGATGCCTGCTTGCGCCCTTGCGAGCGGCCCATGCACGGCGCGATGTGGCCGCGGTGAAAGCGGCACTGCGCGCGCAGTTACCGGCGCGGTTGGCGGATCGGCTGCTCGAGGCTGCATCGCCGCGGAGCTGGACCAATCGCGCGCTCGATGAACTGGAGCACCGGTTGCACGCCTGGACGATCGCACCCAGCGGCACGGAGGGTTATGAGAAGGCGGAAGTGACAGCGGGTGGAGTGAGCACCAGCGCGCTTTCAGCGCAGACCATGGAGTGCCGCAGCGTGCGCGGGCTCTACTTTATTGGAGAGGTGGTGGACGTTACAGGTCAACTGGGCGGATTCAATTTCCAGTGGGCCTGGGCGTCGGGCGCAGCGGCGGGACGCGCGGTCTAGCAGCCTTCAACCTGCATCGGCGCCTGAATCCCTCTCAATTTCTTCAAGCGTCTTGCCTCGCGTCTCCGGAACCCATGTGGAGACGAACACGAAGCCGAGAAAACAGATGCTCGCATAAACGAGAAACGCGCCCGAAGTCGTGAAGGCACGATTGATGAAAGGAAATGTATAAGTGAGCACGAAACAGGCGGTCCACAATGCGGCGACAGCCGCGGAGACGCCAAGGCTGCGCAGACGATTGGGGTAGATCTCGGAGATGAGCACCCAAGTGACCGGCGCCAGCGACATGGAATAGCACGCGATGGCGGCGAGCGTGAGCACCAGCACGGCGCTGCCGCGCCAGCCCGCGTGATAGGCGAAACTGGCGCCAAGGTGGCAGAGGCCTACGCCGGCGCATCCCAGAAGCATCAGTTTTCTGCGGCCCAGGCGATCCACAAAGGTCATGGCCACCACAGTGAAAATCAGATTGATAGTGCCGGTGATGACGATGTTGAATAGGATGCCGCTGACGCCGAAGCCTGCGCTGCGATAAATCTCTTCGGCATAGTTGAACAGGATGTTGATCCCGCTCCACTGTTGCAGCGCGGCCAGCGCCATGCCGATCCAGACAAGGTTGCGCGTGCCTTTGCCGAAGAGATCCTTCCAGCGGACCCGCGATACAGCCGACGTGCGCAGCGTTTCCTCGATGGCGGCGAGTTCCCGGACCGCGTAGTCGCCGCCGCCGATACGGGCCAGCACGCGCCGGGCCTCATCCGCGCGATGCACACCGGCGAGCCAGCGCGGGCTCTCGGGAATGAAGAGCGCAAACAGAAAGAACAGGCCTGCCGGAATCGCGACCGCCGTAAACATCCAGCGCCAGCCAAATTGCGCGTTCCAGGATTGCACGAGGACGGCCGCTCCTTCGGGAACCTTTTCCGCGATGCGCCAGTTGACGATTTGCGCCGCCAGAATGCCGCCAACGATGGCCAGTTGATTGAGGCTAACAAGGCGGCCGCGCCAGGCCGCGGGGCTGATTTCGGCGATGTAGAGCGGCGAAATGTTGGAGGCAAGTCCGATGGCCATTCCGCCGGCGATGCGCCACGCGATGAACCAGGAAAAGACCGGAGCCCAGCCGGTGAGGATGGAAGAAAGCGCGAACAGCAGCGCCGCAAGCAGCAACACCTTTTTGCGGCCTAGGCGGCTACCCGCCACGCCCGCGATGAGCGCGCCGATGAGACAGCCGATGAGCGCGCAACTGTTGGCCCAGCCGATGAGATGTTCGGAGCCGAGATGAAAGTAGACTTCGTAAAACGGCTTGGCGCCGCCGATAACGACCCAGTCGTAGCCGAAGAGCAGTCCGCCCATGGCGGCGACGAGGGCTATGCCGCAAACATAGCCCGCATGAATCCCGGCCGTTGAGGATTGCGAACCATTCACCTGGTGCGTGCTGCTCTGCATCATCACTCCGGGCCTGCGATGCCACGCGGAACTTGTGCTTGTTCCACCGGACCGAGACGCTTCGAAGATTCTATTCAGCCATCCTATGTCATCGGAGTGCGGTTTTCCTGATGTTGTCTTAGCGAATCGACAGGGCTGCTTTTCCACATTCGGGCACGCGGTGTGCACCGGAGCGGCGAGAGGGGCGTTGCGATAGGCTGGAAATCGGAATGAGTGTTTGCACGATTTGCAATGGCGCGGGGCTGGTGCGCGTGCTGGACGCGGCGGGGAACTGGGTGAGCCGTGCGTGCGAGTGCCAGGTGACGGAGCGCGAGCGGCGGCGGCTGGCCGCGGCGCAGATTCCCGCGCGCTACCGCGACTGCACGCTTGATACCTTTGACCCCTCGTACCCGGGGGCCGACCCCGCATTGGGCCGAGCACTGCAGAAGGCGCGCCAATTCGCGGAAGCCTATCCAGTAGACACGGCTGGGCGCGGCCTGCTTTTTGTGGGAGCTGCAGGATTAGGTAAGACCCACCTGGCGGTGGGGATTCTGCGGCGACTGATTCGAGAGCGCGGAGTGCGAGGCTATTTCTGCGACTACCGCGAGCTGCTCAAAAGTATCCAGAACAGCTACAACTCTGAGGTTAAAACCACCGAGCTCGAGCTGTTGCAGCCCATTTTCGCGGCCGAAGTGCTGGTGCTCGACGATCTGGGCGCGCAAAAACCCAATGAGTGGGTGTGGGACACGGTCGCGCTCATTCTGAACACGCGCTACAACGATAATCAGTCTACAATTATCACCACGAATTACCCTGATCGCGTTGCCGGAGCAGGTCTTGCAATCGACAAGGACGGGATTAAGCCCGCGAAATATGAAGATACTCTCGGCGACCGCATTGGCGACCGCATGCGATCGCGACTCGCGGAGATGTGTGTGCGCGTGGAAATGAAGGGAGACGATTTCAGGCAGACAGTTAAGCGGGCGCGTTTCGGTTAAAATGCTCGTAGCCACAGAACCAGGCGCTACCAGAGCCAGTTGATAGACTGGATACTCACTCCTCGATTGGGCGGGTAAATCGGCTCAGAGACAATCTATCCTTTGAAGACGTGCTCCCCCACGAAAGAAGGCCTCTATGCGTAGGTTCCTGGGGGTTGCTGGCATTGCCACGCTAGGCTTGCTATTCCTTGTGACGGCGATCGCCCTCTACGGGCCAGATCCCCTGCCCGATAGAATCCCCACGCACTTTGACTGGACGGGCCACGTCGACGGCTGGGGCTCACCCAACTTCCTGGTTTTTGTGCCGTTCATTGCGCTCATTCTCTACATGTTCATCTCCATCGTGGCACGGTACCCCGCGCTCACCCATTACGCGGTGGAAGTGACCCCCGAGAACCGTTCGCGGCTGGAGCAGCTGGCCCTGGGAATGATGGCCTGGCTCAAGGTGGAAATGGTCGGAATCTTCGCCTGCCTCCAAATCACGTGGATTCAGGCAGCGCACCACCCGGACGATGTGGTGTCACTGCTCGGAGTCTGGATCATGCTGGGAACGGTGATTGTCACCGTCATCCTGTACGTGGGGGCCATGATTCGCGCCAGGCACGCAGGTGAGGCGGCGGTTCATTCCTGACAAGCTTCATCGGGCTCCTGGAGCCTGTTCACACGATCGGGCGAACAGCCGGGGACACTCGATTCCACGGTCGCGGGCGATCAACTGCTTTACCGGAACAGCCACAGACTTCCCAAGATCCAAAGCATGGCGGCAATGGTCAGACCCTGATAGATCCGTTCGGCCCACAGGCTCGGCTGCGGGATGCTGCGCGTAGCTGCGGGCGGCGCGCTGGACGCCGGCTGCGGGGAGGTACGCATGGTGGGCCTGCCTTTCAACACCTTGCGGTGAAGTTACGGAACCAGCAATCTTCTGGTTCCCAATTGCCAGATTCTGGACTCTTGACGGTCCTGGTCTGTATCTGTCGATCTCTTGCCTGTTTAGACGCCAAGGCTACTCTCAGGATGCCTGAAAAAGATGGCAATTTGATGAAAAGCGCGTGCCCGCCCACCTGTGAACTGGTTGAGGGCTCGTCGCGCCCGCTCTATCGGGACGCCATCGCATTGTGGTTCGCGAAATGGCTCGCGGACGGGTGTACAATCTCGCTCGTGAGCTCAGGTCCTCAACTCGTTCGTCCCCCGGCGGCAACCGAGCGCAACTGGCTTCCTGTGGCCGTGGCTTCAGCCATCGTGATTGCCGCCGTGGGCGCGTTGTTTCTCTTCTACGAGCACGGCAAGGGTGGGCCAACGGTAACGCCAATCTCCGCGGCTACCGATCCTTACGCAGCCAACCTGACCATCAGCAAGCTGGCCATGAGTGAATCGTCGAACCTGTCGGGAGGCAAGGTAACTTACCTCGACGGCCACATCACCAACGGAGGCAACCGCACCGTGACTGGGATCACCGTTCAGGTACTCTTCCGCGATGCGGCGTACGAAGTGGCGCAGAACGAGACCCAGGCGCTCCGGATCATCCGCACGCGCGATCCGTATGTGGACGTCGAACCGCTCTCCGCGGCTCCGCTCAAGCCGGGCGACGCCCAGGACTTCCGCCTGGTGTTTGATTCGGTCGCGGACCAATGGGACGGCGCCTTCCCGGACATCCGCGTCATACGCGTTGATACCAGGTAGGCGCGTCGATACCAAGTAGGTCTTCTCCATCCTTACCGGGTAGAAACTACCGAAGCGTGCAAAATTTACGCGGCGGCGGAGATGTTTTCGGCGCTGCATAGGTGTGTTCGACCCGCGGTTTCTTGATCTAACGCATATATCTTCAACAGCTTACGAATTCATCTTCGCGTTGCGCCCCTTTGGCAACGGCCTTGCACTCTGTCAGGGTGAGCACGCCAGAGCGCTCAGCCCGCGGCAGGTTCCAGCCGCCGGGAATCAAAAGGGGCAGAACAATGCAATCTCCGAATTGTTTTTCATTTCCGCGTCATTTCGCAGTTGTAGCGCTGGCCTCGGCCATGGCCATTCCGGTCTGGGCGCAGCAGGCGCAGCCGTCCGGCACCGATTCCCAGAGCGTACCTTCTTCGACTGCGCAGCAGCCCTCCCCTACGTTCGATCATCCCCTGAGCCAGCCGAGAGAGGGGTTCTGGGGCCGCGTCAATCCCTTCGCCAGCAAGAAGTGGGTGAAAAGGCAAACCGACCCGATCAACGACCGGCTGTCGGAGCTGGACGATGTGAACGCCCGGAATGCGCGTGACATCAAAGATGTGGATGCGCGGTCACAAGCCGGAATCCTGAAGGCGCAGACTTCGGCCGATGCGGCGAATCAGACCGCGAACTCGGCCAACCAGCAGGCATTGAACGCCAACAACACTGCGCAGCAGGCCTCGGGTCACGTCGACCACTTGAACAATACGGTCAACGGTCTGGATCAGTACCAGCAGGCTTCGGACATGGAGATCAGGTTCCGCGCTGGGAGCCCGGCGCTCACGGCCGACGCGCGCGCCCAACTGGACCAACTGGCAGCCAACGTGACCGGCCGCGAAGGCTACATCCTGGAGATGGAAGCGCACTCGCCGTCCGCGGGCAGCGCCGGCATCCAGAACTCGCAGCGCCTGGCTGAAGCCGTCGAGCGCTACCTTGTGACAGAACACCAGATTCCCGTCTATCGCATGCATTACGTCGCTCTGGGCAATGCCCAGGCGCCTGCAACCGGCGAGGAAGACCAGAAGCCGGAACGGGTAAGGACGAGCAGTGTGCATGTGCGGCTGATGGAAAACAGTTTGGCGGCCCGGGCAGAAACGTCCCCCAAAAGCGCTTCTGCCGCAGCTGGCTCGGAGCAGCCGTAATATCGCGGTCATCCTCCCCCGAGGCTCTGCTCCAGCGCCAACGGCCACCCCGCCGTAAGGCCGCCAACCAAGCTCTCGCAACGCGAGAGAACCAAGGCAACTTGGCCCCCGTTTCGGCGGGGGCCGTTTTTTTGCATTGGCGGGAGTATTCTGAAGCGTCCCAGATAACTCCCGGGAAACAGAGGGGGAACCATCATGCGCAGTTCCTGTAAATCCGTTTTGACTGGGCTTGCGTTCGCCTCAACGCTGCTTGCAGTTTCGTCAGCATGCGCCCAGCAGTATGACAACAGCTTCTACCCATACTCCGACAGCCTGTTCTCCGCCAAGTTCTACGCCCGGCAACCAGTGGTTCAAGGGGATACTTCGGCTTCCTACAAAGTTCTCAGCCAGACAGAAGGATTGCTCGAGGCGGCTAGCATCCGCAGATTCTCCTCCGAAATCGATGTCTCGCAGGCGGAGGCGGACAAGCTCGCCAATCAGCTTCAACCCGGAGAGACAATCGTCTCCCGGGAGGATCCCGCATTTGGCCAACTCGAGTTGGGCGGACATCCGCACTCCTTTATTGAAACGAAGGGCACGGACGGTGCGTATCGATTCAGCTTGGTCGTCGTGGTAAATAGCAGGACAGCCATCATGGCCGTCATCTTCGCCAAGGACGAGTCCCGCGGCTACCTGACATACATGCTGTTTGCGTCCAGTCTGAGACTAAAATGAGCAGAATCTACTTCGGACAGATTACGTCTTCCGGCTGACCGCTCGGTACCACGAAGAAAAGGCAGCACGCTGGCCGTGGCCGATGGAACCATGCAGGAAGCGGAACTCGCGGTCTGGCTGCGCGCCTACATCCGCCCATGCAAGACGGCGTGAACCTCACCATTCTTTCGTTTGCCTCACGCCGTACAATGCTTGCATCGCATGCATGGAGGCTCTTATGCAGATTTCGCTGCGCAGAATCGTTCTCGGTTTGGTTGCTTTAGTCTTTGCGGCCGGTATCTTGCGTCCGCTGGTGGCGCAGGGCGCGCCCACACAAACGGCCGCCGGCCAGCCGTACACCATTGAGTATTACTACAAGTGCCAGTGGGGTCATCAGCAGGAGTTTCTCGACCTGTTTTTGAAGAACCATTGGCCGCTGCTCAAAAAAATCCAGACGACGGGTCGGATTCTGTCGCTCAAAATCGAGTCGCCGGCCTATCACACCACCGAGGATGGCCGCTGGGACTATCGCGTAACCATCGTCTACAAGAACTCGACCGTGGCCACGAGCACCAATCCGGACGAAGCGGCGTTTATCGATCAGCTCTGGCCTGACAAGGAAACATACAAAAGAGAAGAGCAGCGGCGGTTTGAGATTCTGCTCGGGCACTGGGATTTGCCGGTCACGGAGATTACGCCGGCAAAGTGATCAGGTGTCAGGTGTCAGCGAGGAAGCGGCTATGGCCGAGACGATGATTGCCGTCAAAAAGGTGACTCTGGGCGATCACCATCTCCGCCCTGGCCGTACCAGGCACTTTCTCGGTTTCGGTGAGGGGAAGCGGGAATTTCCTCCATTCACCTCGCTCGTGATTACTCAATATCCTGGAAAATTAAGTTGCTATCTCATGCATATTTGTGAAGATGGCAGCGGCACGGACACATGGCATGAGAGCCTTGAAGATGCTCTGCACCAAGCTGAATGGGAGTTTGGAGTTCGGCTGGAAGAATGGACTGAAACCAACGAACCTTTTTGATTCGCGCAGCTAGAGGCTTAAAGATCGGCGCGCTGGCGCCACTGGCGGACGAGATCCGCTGCGGCTTCGGGCCAGGTGGGGAATTCAAATTGGAAGCCGGCGTCGAGGAGACGGCCGGGAACGACGTAGCGGCTCTTGAGGACCAGTTCCGGCTCGGTGCGCAGGAAGAACATCCCAATTGCCAGGAGCGCGGCGGGCGCGGGCAGGCCGTTGGGTACCTCCCATGCCTCGCGCAGCGCGGCCATGAACTCACGATTGGCGAGCGGGTGGGGTGCATTGAGATTTACGGGGCCGTCGATTTCGTCATGATCAATCAAAAACTCGAGGGCGCGCGCGTAGTCGGACTCGTGCATCCAGGAAACCATTTGACGGCCGTTGCCCTGCGTGCCGCCCAGGCCGGCGCGGACGAGATGCGAGAGCACCGCAAAGACACTGCCGGGCGCGGGGCTGAAGACGAGCGAGGTGCGCAAAGCAATTTTGCGCGTGTGCGGCGTTGCGGTGCCGAAGAATGCAGCTTCCCAGTCTTTGGCCAGTTGGACAGTCCAGTTCCACTTCTCAGGCGCGCGGCGGCGCGGCCTGATGAGCTCGTTGCCGCCGATTTCGCCGCTTGCCTCGTCCATCGGCGTGTCGAGCGAGTGACGGTAGATGGTCGCGGTAGACGCGTTCATCCACAGGCGCGGCGGATTCACGAGACAGGCAAAGGCCTGATGGAGCAGGCGCGTGGGGCCGATGCGCGAGTCGTGGAGCTCGCGGCGGTTGCGCGCGGTGTACCGGCAGTTGATGTTGCGGCCGGAGAGATGGATGCAGACATCGGCACCCTCAAGCGCTTCCACCCACGGGCCGAGGCTTTGGCCGTCCCAATGCACGGTTTGCCAGGGTGCGGTGTAGGGGCCGCGCGTGAGCACGGTGACGTGATGGCCGCGCTCCTGAAAGAATCGCGCCAGCATGCGGCCCACCTGGCCGCTGCCGCCGGGAAGCACGATGCGCAGGGGGCGGTCCGTCATGATCATGCGTCTCCGTAGATGGCTTTGAGGAGCTCGGCGGCCGTACGGTGGAGCGGCCTGAGGAACGGTAGTGCCGCGAGTTTGAACACCAGAAGCATCATGCTCAACGTTTTATCGAAAAGCAAATGCGTGCGTGCCTGGCGCGGCGAGCGATCGTACACCCAGAACAGCATGAGCCCCATTTGATAGAGCCAGAGCAGCCGCGGAAGGTAAGGCAGGATGGAGGACGGCAGGCGCAAATTGGAATCCGAGACCGCGCGATCAAAAAACGCGATGTCGCGCTCGCGAATTGTCGTCGTGGCTTTACTGAAGGGCGAGAGCGGGTGCGCAGGATCGATGTGCGCCGAGAGCGTGCCCACCAGCGCGCGATAGGGGGCGAAGTATTCGAACTTCTGGCTGATGATGCCGCGCAGCCGCTGCTCGAGCGTGCGGGACCGGTTGAGGATCTCATCGAGCGCGGGCGTCATTTCGTCCTGTGCCTGCTGGTAGAAGGCCATGACAATCGCGTCCTTGGAGGCGAAGTAGTAGTAGGCCGCGCCCACTGCGACTCCCGCCGCGGCGGCGATCTCACGCATGGTGGCCGCATCAAAGCCGCGCTCGCGAAAAACGCGCAGAGCCGCGGTCAGGATGCGTTGGCGGGTTTCTTCGGACTTGGGGGTTGGGCGTGGCATGTCAGGCTCCGGCGACAGAGGTGGCGCTGGCCGCGCGGCGCTGCCGAAAAAGGGCCAACAGCAGCAGGTTAAAGAGATGAGCGACACCGAGCAGAAGCATCAGGCCGCCGACTTTAGTGATCGCGATCTTTGCGAGAGTTGCGTAGTCGATTATGGGCCACTCGGTCGAGTACGAGAGCGCTACATAGCCCACACTCACCAGGTAGAAACCAATGTCTAACAAGCGAACGACAGCTTCGACCAGCGTGGTGTTCCCCGCGAAAGCGTCCTTCAGAAATACTCGGCCCGCGCGGTGGAAAGTCCAGCCAAGTCCGGCAATGAGAAGGACGCATGCGCCCAGGTAGACGCAGTAGTAGGTTCCGAGATAGCTGACTTGCGGAGTGGGAAAGGGCATTTTGAACCTCCTTGAACGCTTTTGAACGTGTTCAAATTCAACGTAAGACAAATCGGCCTGGAAGTCAAGAGAAATTTGAACGCATTCGAAAATACGACTGTCGCAAGGAGGCTAGTTTGGTGCAACGCGTCGAACCCCTAAAACTGGAAGCGCATGGCCAGTTGCATGCGGCGGGGCGGCGCGACGGAGATGATCTGGCCGAAAGAGCTGGAGGATTCGACGGTGTCGATGCCATTCCCGTTGGGATGGTTGATTACGTTGAACGAGCTGACCGAAAAGCCCAGGTGCGGCGCTTCGTCGTCCTTGTTCGCGGTGATGGCGA